>Ga0055584_100001593_pt1 | contig 22230 bp, 20 predicted proteins | sample OSDHelmetaG_FD_58716 | JGI IMG/M metagenome (GOLD analysis project Ga0055584, IMG submission 58716) | Pelagic marine sediment microbial communities from the LTER site Helgoland, North Sea, for post-phytoplankton bloom and carbon turnover... | ecosystem: Environmental > Aquatic > Marine >...
GAAAGGTCAGGGCGATCTTGGGCAAGTCGCGGGCGAAGGATAATTTGTTCATTTTGCGATCGTTACTTCATTCGGTATAGCAGGTCAATCGGCATTCCGTATCGGTACTTCCCTTTCTTTGGTAAACCTGTCATGTTTTTGATTATGAATGCCAAAGATTACTTTTTCCTCGGTCTATTCACCCCCCACTCGGGCGACCGGAAGACTTTGCAAACTCAACTGAATTGGACTTTGCGCATAACGGTAGCTCTCTGCTTCATCGGGCATGGCACTTGGGGTTTGATCACCAAGTCAGGATGGCTTCCGTTCTTTGCTTCGCAAGGAATTGAGGGTGAGCTTGCATGGACCCTGCAACGGATGATCGGTGCCTTCGACATAGTGATGGCCTTACTTCTCCTTTGGCGTCCTAACCGTGCCATCTTACTTTGGATGTTTTTGTGGGCCCTCTGGACTGCTATTCTCAGGCCTTTGGCGGGAAACCTGGACAAGCCTAAGCCTGATGAAGTGGCGGAGGGACAATGGGTCGTCGAGATCAGGAAAGAAGCCCGGCCCGACAAGACTCAAACTTGGGAGTTCTGGGAACGAGCCGGGAATTGGGGGCCTCCCTTTATGTTGTTGGTCATGGGAGGGGCGTTTGCCGTAAGGAGGAAGGACTTACTCGGTGGCTACAAGGAACCAGATATCAAAGAGTCAACGATTGATACCATCTTCTTTCTTTGCAAGCTTTGCCTGGCACTGCTTCTTATCGGGCATGCTGGTTTTGGTTTCGTTGTTCAAAAACCGATGCTGATTGCCCATTGGCAATCGATTGGCGTGAATGCCGATATTGCCTTCATTTCCCAAATCGGTTATGCCGAATTCGCACTTGGAGTTATGATTTTCTTAGCTCCGATCCGTCCGTTGATCGTTCTTGCTCTTGCTTGGAAACTCTTCACCGAATTCCTCTACGTCCCCGCTGATACGGTTTCCGGAATGGGGGTCGTCAATATATTCGAATGGATCGAAAGATGGGGCGATTACGGCATCCCTCTTGCCATGCTTTATATTCTTTCTTACCGCATGAAAAAGGCGGTCTGAGGTAGATTCCTTAGGAGTTGCGGACTTTTTCTTTTTCGGCTTCGGTCTTGGCCTCGAGATCGATGATTTCCCTCGCTAAGATTTGGCGGGCTTCCTCCACTTGGTCCATTTGGCCTTGAGCCATTGCGTCCTGAACGCTCTTTTCAATGAAGATCTTGCGTTCGGCAATCTTCGCCTTGTACTTTGAATCGATTTCCGCGATTTGCTCTTTTTGCTCGTCGGTCAGGGGGGTGCCTTCTCCATCGTCTGAACGTTCCATGGCTAGTTCATATGCACTTTTCATTATGTTGCTTGTATGGAAAAAACAATTCTACGTCCAACCTGTTTATCCGTTTCGTCGAGACGAAGGCAATGTGATTGGGCTGATGAAGCAGAGACCTTCTTTACTGCGAGTCGATCCAAGTTGTTCCATCCCATTGCTTCAGGTTTGCCGTCCCTGTGAGGTAGAACCAACTCTTCGTACTGTCTTCATAGAGGAAAGGGAAGGTGGATTTGTTCGTCCAAAGCCATCCTTGAGAGCTTTCCCTAAAGAGCCAAACATCGGAGGGCGATGAAGAGGACAAGTATACCCAACCGAGGTATATATGGTACATCCAGAAATTCTCCGTATCGGTTCTTGTGGGAAGGTAGAAATAGCCGAGCCAATTGGATTGGTTCCAGTTAATTGAGCCAGGGACTACCTTTGCCCCTTCGATGGAATCACTGGTCAGTAAATTTGATTTTTGCATTTTTTCCTTCAGCGTTTCACTTGTCCAGTAGGGCAAAAGTCCGCCAAAAGTCGGATCGGTTATCTCGGCGGATTCAAACTTATTTCCAACAGCAGAAGGTAGGACAGCGGCAAGATCGACCTTGGATGAAAAGAATTTGTTTAAATGAAACGCGTCGGTTTTGTACTCGTTCGAAGAATTCATGTCGTACTGATAGTCGAAGGAGGCTAGGGCATGGTCCAGGTCTTTACGGAATTGCTCTTCGGTCGCTACATCGTCGGTCGAAAGATTGAAGAATCTTTTTTCGGCAATCCGGTAGAGAAGGTAAGCGGATGCCGACTTGTATAGGGAGATTGCACTTTCCAGGTTTTTTCTCGCTTCGAGAAGCTTATTTGGATTCTTGAGCTTTCCGAACCGTTCTGAGGAGTCAAAAAGAGACTCCACTGTCACAATACCCGAGTCATGCATGGTTTTGGCAGTTCCAGCGGTCATTGGCCATTCGTGGCTCAATACGATTTGAATCAATCCGGAAAGTCCCTGAATCATGGCTCTTAGCAATCGTACATCCCCAATGTCCGCGTAGATAATTTGCTCCAATCCGGTCAAGTCTTGGGTGAGGGTTATGTAAGTGTTCTCGGCGGTAATTCTGGCAAGGTGAAGATCTGCGATTTCAAGTGTTTTGAGGAGGGTTTTTTCAAGGTAGGTTTCAACTTCCGAGTAATCGAAACTGGCATTGGTTTCCTCGCCGTAATCCAAGTCTTCGAGCAACAGGTCGGGGAGGGTGAAGGAACGGATCACTTCAGAGGCTCCAAGGGATAGGGCAAGAGACTTCAGGGAACTTGAACCATTGTCTTCGAGTAAATTCAAAAGAAGTTCCAAGGCAAAGACGAAGTTGGCTTGGGGGTCATTTGAGCTAAGCAAGAGCTGTGCTTTTTGGGTATCCATTCCAGTTGCTAAATCTTGGATGGGCTTGGGAACTTGGCGTTCGACTTCGACGGTAATGCCTCGGCTCCTCAAATTGTAGATTTCGGTTTGAAGAGTGAGATCAGAGAGATCTAGGAAGTTTCCTTTGATTTTAAGGTGATAGAGATACGGCAAGTTGATCAAGGGGGTAATACTCGATATCCGGTGTTTTTCCAGATACAAGTAGGTAAGAGACTGCAGGTTCGTTATTCCATCCAAAGAAGAAAGAGTTCCTCCCGAACTTAGATCGAGGTAATTAAGGCTGGAAAGGGATGAAAGAGAGCTTAAGTCACTCATTGCATTTCCGGGTAAGGAAATGGTGGTCAGGTTTTTGGCGTATTGGATTCCATCCAAATTGGTGATCTTTTTTCCGTAATTAGAGAGCGAAGTGATTGCTTCCAAGTGAGCCTGCGTAAGTTGGCTTGGGTTTTTACCTATGGGGGCGCCGGAAAAATACAGGTAATAAGGGTAGGAGGACAAGTTCGCTTTGAGGGTGTCGGTTAGGTTCGAATCGGTGGGGAAGAGGTTCGGGCTGAAGTAGGCTCGCAGAAAAGTGTCTTGGTAAACCGACACGCTTTTTTGCAAAGACTCGTCCAGCGATCCGCTCGCAGAAAACCAGCTCGCGGTTTCAGCGTTGTATAAGTCCCATCCGAGAAAACTACTGTTTGCTTCGGGGAGTGCTGTAAGGTCAACGGTGGAACCGTAGGTGTAAGAACCTGTGCCACTGACATTGCCGTCTCCTGTCACCTGTGCTGTCAGGTTGTAACTCAATAGCTCAAAAGCTGCGGTGGTGTTGAGGTCTGAACTTGCGGTGACCGCAATCGGGTTTTCCGTGCCGTTTACATCTCCTGTCCAGCCGGAAAAGTAGTATCCGGTGCTTGGGGTTGCGTACAGATAAACAGTTGTGCCGGGAGTGACCAGCTGACTTGTTGGGTACCACAGAGAGTAAGCCTGACCCTGTGTGTTTGTAAAACTGTAAGGGGTTCCTCCACCCGGGTCGGATGCATAATAAGGTTGGTAGACTAATCCGCTTCCACTCGGATTGACTGGGATCGAGAGCGTGATCGGGTTGGGAGTGAAGACCGCAGTAACATTCAGGTCGGTGCTTGCACTTATGGCCAGAGGATTTGCAGTACCGCTCATTGATCCGGTCCATTGGGTAAAGGTGTAACCGTTCGCTGGCGTGGCGAAAAGGTATACGGTTTGCCCCGTGAAAACATACGAGGTGTTCGAAAACCAAAGGTTGTAAGTATAACCACCTGAGTCAGTTATGGAGGTCGGGGGGTAGGTCGCCTCATCCAATCCATAGTATCCTGGATAGGAAACGCTTCCGCCAGCTTGTGGGGAAGGCGAACCAGCAATGGAAACACTTTGCGCAAACGCATTTAAGTGTAAAAACGCAAATAAAAAGCCTAACTTTATCAAGTTACTTGATAACACGGTATCGAGAAATCTTTATTTGCGGTGGAATGGCAATGTAAAAAGGCGCTCAGGGGACTTTGAATGGGAATGTGATGGTCCGAAGTCAATCGACCTATGCTTAAGTGAAAGGATTTTATCTTTGATTGATGTTGGCTCTTCGCCGGTCTGTCGCTAATTGGTTTTCAATGAGAAAACTAGTGGTGCGAAAGATGGAATTGGGCCCTATCGGCACAAATGCCTACTTACTTTGGGAAGAAGGTGGGAGTCAGGCGGTTTTAATAGACGCTCCTCCCGATAGTGCCGTTGAAGTAGAGCCAATCCTAAGTGAAAACGGTCTGTCTTTGATTGGCATATGGCTAACCCACGGTCATTGGGATCATATGGCGGGAGCAAGTGAATTGGCAGATGATGAGGTGGAGGTTCTGGGGCATTCGGATGACAAAATCCTCTTCGAACAACCGGCGGTCATGTCGACTTTTGCCATGCCCGGGATGGAGTTTAGCCCAATTGAAATTACCCGCTGGATTAAAGAAGGGGAGAGCTTGGAATTGTGGGGGCGAAGAGTAGCGATTTTTCATTGCCCTGGCCATTGCCCTGGCAATGTCGTGTTTTGGGTGCCCGACGAAGAGATTTGCTTTGTTGGTGATGTGATTTTTTCTGGTAGCATTGGTCGGGCTGATCTTCCAGGGGGCGATTTTACCCAGCTTGAAAGCTCTATTAGAGAAAAAATCTATGTTTTGCCAGGTCATACGAAATTGTTGCCGGGTCATGGGCCAGATACGAGCGTTGAAATTGAGCGAGAGAGCAATCCTTTCGTTCGACCCTAGTCGTTCGGTTAAGTAATGCGGTCGGTTTGATTACCCTTGATTTTCAATGATCCGGATTTTGGAAGATGCACCTGACGACGATTCGTTCATCGATTTGGCTAAAGAGGTGGATGAAGTTTTTAAGGCAGGCGGATGGTTGGAGAGCGTCTTGGACTTCGATCATCGAGAGGAGCAGGCCAAAATGGCGGGCTCGGTATCCCGTTCTTTGGTTCGTGGCGATCATTTACTTTTCGAGGCGGGCACAGGGGTGGGGAAAAGCTTGGCCTACTTAGTTCCGTCGATTTTGTTTGCCAAGACGACAAAGAGACCCTGTGTGGTGGCCACTAATACCATTAGCTTACAAGAGCAATTGCTCGAAAAAGACATTCCTGCACTTAGGCAATTGCTTAAGGAAATACCTCATTTGTCCGAGTTCGCCGATTTTAAGTGTGCACTGTTGGTTGGTCGGGCGAATTATCTTTGCTCCACCCGCTTGCGGAAGACGATGTCTGGACAGAGCGAGTTGTTCGAAGGGAGCCAAAAAAGTGAACTTCAACGGATTGCCCAGTGGGCGGATACGGAGGCTCGTGAGGGTATCCGCCAAGAATTATCGCCAACTCCTATGGGTGTCGTCTGGGATGCGGTAAATGCCGATTCTTCCATTTGTTCTAGCAAAAGATGTAGTCCAGATACCTGTTTTTATCGACGAGCCCGCGAGGCCGTCGATCGAGCGAATTTGGTGATCGTCAACCATAGTTTGCTTTTTTCCCTCATGGGAGCAGGTTTTGGCCCGCGAGACGAAGAAGAGGGTGTTCTTTTCGCCGATGACTTCGTGATTTTTGACGAAGCCCACGAGATGGCTGAAGTTGCGAGTGAGCACTTGGGCCTTTCCATTAGTTCATGGGCGTTGGAAACCTCCATTCGTAAGATTTATAATTCTAAGAAAAGAAAGGGTTTGCTAGCAAAGGCAGGTCGGTCGCGTGATTTTGATGCCGTAGAAGATGCAGAGCTCGCAGTGGCTGATTTCTTCCAATATCTCCATGTTAAATCTCTTGGTAACCAAGATCGGGTTCGCCTGAGGGAAGCGGGTGTTTTGCCTTTGGAGGTTTTCCCCCCTCTGAGCAAGTTATGCAGATCGTTAGTCGAAGTGGCCGAGATAACCGAAGACGAGTCGTTGAAAATCGAACTCAAGGACCAAGCAAAGCGGATGCAGGGATACTTAACGGGTTTGTCTGAAATCGTTGAATTAAAGGATGGGAAATCCGTTTATTGGCTAGAGAGAACGGGTAAGAAAAACCAAATCATACACCTGCGGAGTGCCCCCCTTGAGATAGCCGAGGTCTTACGGGAACGCCTCTTTTCGAAACCTTCACCCGTCGTAATGACAAGTGCCACGCTTACCCGAAAGGGAAAAGCCGACTCCTTCAAAACTTTGGTCGGGGCGGAAAAGGTTCCGGAGGGAATCGTCAATTCCCCTTTTGATTTCGAATCCAACCTGCAGGTGCGCATTCTGTCGGATTGTCCGGAACCCACAGGGCAAAACCGAATTCCTTATCTTTCATGTTTGACCGAAATGGTTCATTCCTGTTCCGCAGGTATCGAGGGTGGCACGCTCGTTCTTTTTACGAATTATGTAGATTTGCGGCATTGTTTTAATGCTCTTCGTCCCCGTTGGGAAAAACTTGGCCGATCTCTTTATGCTCAAGGTGAAGGGCATTCGAGGACTGATCTTAGGAATCGATTGATGGCCGAAGGAGATGTTTTGCTTCTCGGAGCCGAAAGTTTTTGGAAAGGCTTTGATGCCAAAGGTCCAGCCCTCTCCCAAGTTATTATTACCCGTTTGCCTTTCGAGAATCCTGGTCATCCCTTACTAGAAGCAAAAACAGAACTAATGCGCGAACAGGGCAAAAGTTCATTTGCCGAGCATTTTCTTCCTTCCGCAATTATTCGGTTTAGGCAGGGGATAGGCCGCTTGATTCGTTCTAAGACAGATGTTGGTGACTTGGTTATTCTCGACTCTCGAATCTTGAGGAAAAACTACGGAAAAAGCTTTCTTAACGAGTTGCCAAAACAAAAGTACGAGATTTTTTCTTCGGATGAACTTCTTCAGTAACCGACTAGGAATGATTTTTTTGATTGAACTTTGAAAATTGACGTTTTCAATGCTCTATAACCTAATTGGTTTAGCCCAACAATTATACTACAAATATGTTCATCACTTCACATGGTCATAGCGACGTCGGTTTTGTTCGAGATAACAACGAGGACTCGTTTGTCGTTGATGAGACAAAAGGTATTTACGCTGTGGCAGATGGTGTTGGGGGGTTGCCTCACGGAGCATTGGCTAGTCGTTTAGCGGTTCGTTTTTTTGGTACTTTAGTTAGAGGTACTGATACTTGCTCCACCGGTGCTGAGTTCCGTGAAATTGCTCACTTGGTTCACCAGAACATCGTTGAGTGTGGTTCCTTAGTAAGCGGGGAAAATGGTATTGGTACAACTTTTTCGGGCCTTCGCATTATTGACGGAAAGCTACTCTTCGCCCATGTTGGGGACTCTTCGATTCTCCTAAAAAATGGAGAAGGTCTAAACAAAATTTCCAAATGTCACACATTGGGAGATGAACTCCTTGACAAGCACGGCCCCGAAGCGGCTCGCGACATGCCTGAGCATTACATGCACACTTTAACTAGATGCATGGGGCAGGACATTGATTTTGAGGTGGATCTAGGTGAGCGTGAACTGTTTCCAGGAGATGTTTATTTGGTTTGCTCCGACGGGGTCACGAACATGGTCGAAATGCCTAAGATAGAAGAAATGATGGCGGATATGGAACCCGAGCCTCTTGTGCACGCTCTTGTCGACCTTGCCAACCAGAATGGTGGCACTGATAACTCCACTGTTGTCTGCTTAAAAGTCTCCTGATTTCCCAAACCGTTCCTTATGAGTCTGCGAAGTTCCCTTTTCCGGACTAAATTGGAAGCGAATCCGAGCAACGATCTTTTTCGATTTAGCTTGGCTCAGGCTCTTTGGGATGAAGGAGATTGTTTGGAATGTTCCGAGCAACTCCAAATATGTTTGGAAAAAAGACCAGATTGGATGATCGCCTCTTTGCTATTAGCTAAAGTGAAAATGAAAACAGGGAAAATGGAGGATGCTGAAAAAATCCTCAAGAGAACTGTGCAGATTGCCCGCGAGCAGAATCACGAAGGCCCAGAAGAAGAAGCTCTCGCCTTATTGGCCGAATGTCACGCCGGACATTAGGAGTCAGGTCACAGGCGTATGACTTGTTGACCGAATGAGGCATTCACTGACCGGTTTTTCCAAAACTGTAAGCCTCCGAGGAGACGGCATTACTTTTCCTAAGGCAAATGAGTAAGTTTTCACGAAACCTTTCTTTGGTCAGTGGTCTAACCGCATTGTCCAGAATTCTTGGCCTGTTTCGCGATATTCTCTTCTTCTCCTTTTTTGGCTCCTCCGCGGTCGCAGCAGCTTTTATCCTCGCTTTCACATTGCCAAATCTTTTTCGAAGAATGCTTGGTGAAGGCACCCTGAGTTCGGCTTTTATTCCAGTTTATGCCGAAAACTTACAAAGTCATGGGTCGACTTTGGCCAACCGCTTACTCAACCAAGTCTTATCTCGGCTTGGCCTTTTGTTACTTCTGCTTAGCTTCGGTGTATGTCTCCTTTCCTGGCTTGGTTGGCAAACTTGGCTAAGCGATGAAAAGTGGAAGAACGGAGCTTATTTGAACGCGATTGTCTTCCCCTATGTTTTGTTCATTTGTATGTCCGCAGTACTCGTTGGCGCTCTTAATACGCACAGATCTTTTTTTGCTGGTGCATTTTCTCCCATCATCTTGAATCTTTCTATGATCGCTTCCATGATTATCGGGAAGTGGGTACTTCGGGCAGAAGGTATGGAGTTGGCCACCTCGCTTTGCATTGGCGTGGTGGTGGGAGGCTTGTTGCAATTGTCTTTGCCTTGGATTCAATTGCGGAGCCAAAAAGGATGGAAATGGAACTTCGACCTGAGGGATTCCGAGCAATTAAGCAAAATCAAGACCCTGTTTTGGATTGGAGCCCTCGGGGCGGCTGTTGCTCAGGTAAACATTCTTGTCTCAAGAGTACTTGCTTACTCACTCGATGATCAAGGGGCCTTACCTTATCTTTTTCTTTCAGCTCGGTTGATCGAATTACCGCTCGGGGTTTTCGCCATTGCATTGTCCACTGTGCTCTTTCCTGAGTTAGCGAGAAGTTCCGGGCTGACAGGCGGAAAGAAGTTTGAAAATTATTTCGCACAAGGATTCCGTCTGACCCTTTCGGTCACCTTGCCTGCCGCGGTCGGTTTAGGCTTGTTAGCTGAACCCATACTAAGCGTTCTTTTTGAGTATGGACTTTTTGCAGGTGAGGATGTGAGGCAGGCTGCCCGAGTGCTCATGGTTTCCGTAATCGGCCTTCCTTTTTATGCTCTATCTGCCTTCGTGATAAAGGCATTTCATGCCCGCAAAGAGATGAAGCCCCCTCTCTTTGCGGCTGTGGCAAGCTTTGTCATCAATCTTATTCTTTGTCTTTCGCTTATGAGTGAATACGGGGTGATGGGTTTGGCTTGGGCTAATGTCGGTGCTGCGGTAGCACAGTTGGTTTTTTTACTCGTGCAGTTCAAAGGGATTTCTCTTTTGCATTATCTCAAACCAAAGCCATTTTTTGTTCACGCCGGAATTTTGTCTTCCTTGATTATGGGTACTGCCATTTTTTTCCTGCAAGCATCGCTTGGGGTCGAGGATTCCCAAATAGGTAATCTCTGGACTTTGTGTCTACTTATTCCAAGTGGTGTTTCGATACATTTTTTGTCGCTTCTTACTTTTGGGTTTCCTGAAGCTAAGAATGCAGTAATTAGGATTCGTTCCATCTTTGAGAAATATTTCGGCTAGGTGTTTTCGACACGATTTAATTGACAAAATGAACTGCTCAAGGAAGATTAATATAAAGATGAGAAACAGAGGTCATGCGGGATTTACTCTAATAGAACTCCTTGTTGTAATCGTAATCATTGGCATCCTAAGCTCAATGAGTTTCGGGGCATATGCTTGGTGGAGTAAGACCAGGGCGAAAAAATCTGCAGAAAGCCAAATCGAGGCCCTGCAGTTGGCGCTTGAGCAATACAAAAGTGAGCATGAAGGCTATCCCCGTACGGATGATTTGAGCTCGGACAACGAAAGGGTCAGGGGGGTCCTTCTCTTTCAGGCTATGACAGGGCTTGTGGACCGTTCGGGTGATAAGGTCAAAGCTGATCGAAGAGGCACGAACTTTTTACCGAATTGGGACTCAATGATTATAGCAAGGGAGGAAGGCGAAGGGATTGAGCAGGTGACCCTAACGCCCGAGCAAATGAATATGGATCAATTACCCGATGTTTTTTTACTCGATCCTTGGGACCATCCTTACATCTACGAATTTCCCAGAAGCGATGGACACAAAGGATTCTTGCTTTATTCGAAAGGTCCGGATGGAGAATCTTCGATTTTTAATTCGGAACTAACGGCAACTCCTGAGAAGGCGGATGAGGATATGGACAATATTCCTGATAATGAGCCAGGCAAATGGTAACTTTATTTATGATAAAAAAAACAGAATCGAGCCCGCGAGGGTTTACTTTAATAGAACTTTTGGTGGTTATATCCATAATTGGGATCCTTGTTTCGATTGCGATTCCGTCCTACAACGGGATTATTGACTGGGCTCATTCGACAGATACCGAAGGGAGATTTTCGAAATGGGGCGGAGCTTTGTCAAGATACCATGATGAAAACGGATATTTCCCCCCATTCCTGTTGGATGAAGACGAAGGAGTTCCAGTTGTTTTGAGTCCTGACGAACAAGAAAATCATGATTCTTTTGTGGTCGCCCTCGCGGGCAGGAAGTGGGATGCAAAAACGAAACTGTGGGATAATGACATAGATGGTGCTCTGAAAAAGCAGAAGGGAAAAAGTTCTTACATTGATCAAATGACAGAAGATTTCGGCTCTGAAGGATATTTGGTTGATGGTTGGGGAGGCACCAAGATTCATGTTCTGGTGCAGAAAGGTTATGCGAGTAACGGTCGCGGAAAGGATACGATCGAATTGAGTTCCTCTGCCCTTGCGGAAATCAAGACGGCACTCCTTGTTGATTTTGATGAAGAAACAATCAACTCGGTAGAGGATCAAATAAAAATGATACCCAAGCCCTATGCTTTTTATGTTTTGCATGATGATGAATCGGGCACGGGCAATGTATTTTCATGGAATATTCTCGATATTTTGAATAATGCCGAATAGCAGGGACACCCTCCATCCTATGGGTTGTGTGAGCCAAAGCCAGAGTGGCAAGAGAGCATTTACTCTTATCGAACTGTTGGTCGTGCTGGCGGTGATGGGGTTGATGATGGGTTTCATCGGATTAACCTTGCTCGGAGGTGGTGGAGAGGAATTAGGTTCGGCTCAGAGAGATGTTCTTGGTTTAGTTCAGCAAGCTCGTACCCGAGCCGCTCTTTCAGGGGCGGAAACCCGTTTGATCGTTCATTCGACGGAGGGCGACCAAGAGAAGTACCATCGCTATGTCGAATTGGTGGTCAAAGACACCTGTGCGACTACGAATCAAAGCACCTGGTTGGTAATGGGGGAGGGCACCACTCTGCCCGACGGAGTATTCTTCGTGCCTGAGGATGATTCCATTTGCGAAGTTTCCGATGAATGGAAAGAAGACGCCTATACAGTTTGGAGCAGTAACGATGATGACTTTGAATTAATGGATACTTTCAAGGGAGAGCGGAAGGAGGGAAGCGGTACAAAATTTCGTTATTTGGCTTTCAGTCCAATGGGAAGTGTGGTTTATCCTTCTACCAATGGGGGTGGGAGTACACAAAAATCGCCGAAATTGGTCATCGCAAACGGAAGCTTGAACCCTATCGCTAGTGGGAAACCCATTCGTTTTATTGATCCTGATACGATTGCCGGTATTTTGATGAGAAGGTTTGGCGGGTTCGCCGTATTGAGTCCCGAGGATTTCAAAAGCCCCTGACATGACTGCCAACCCTCAACCCTCCGTCGACTCGGTATCCCGGAAGGGCTTCACTCTGCTTGAAGTTGTCATTGCCTTGGCGGTATTCGGTTTTCTTATTGGCGGTCTTTTGGGTTTTCTCCCATGGGGAGTCCAGGGTGTGGGCAAGGTTCGCGAGCAAAGTGTTGCTTACGGTTTGATTGACGGTGTGCAGGTGGAGCTCGAGAGAATGGGTTTTGGCTTGGTGGAAAGGGGCACGATGCGCTGGTCCAACCCGATCGACCCACTGGAGTTGACTCCTTGGAATGTTTTACTTGTGGCAAGAAAGAAGGGGGGGCAAGTCGAGTTTGAGCAGGTAATCGAGTCAGATGAAGATAGGATGAATTCCTCCAATGAGCTATTCGAAGGAAGCATGCAGCAAGATTGGCAAAGCCTTTCCGGGGGTCCTAGCGTTCCCTTCAACCAATCAATGGAAGGTAAGCCTATATCTTTACTGGGTCTGGAGCCTTTTAAGGCGCTTGCACCTTACTCCCAAAGGTGGATCCCGGAAGGAGAACGTTACTTTCTAATCAAGTGCTCTCAATACCCGATCAATCACCGTCATCAGCATCATCCCAGCAACGGCTTCTTGGCCTTGCAAATTGATGTGCAATGGCCCTACAAGTTACCCGACCCCTCGCAGGGAATCGATGGGTTTAGACGGGTTGAGGAAAGATACCGTTCTCATTTCCGCTTTCCTCTGGCCATAACACGGTAGCCGAATGAGAGCCCCCCTTCGGGAAACGGTTGTCCATTGGGTATTGGCCGCCCGCCCAAAGACATTGGTTGCATCCTTGATACCAGTTTTAGCGGGAGCTTCCCTTGCTTATGGAGATACCGGCAAACTGCCCTTATCGCTTTTGGCTCTGGCAGTTCTTTTTTCCTTACTGGTACAAATTGGAACAAACTTCTCCAATGATTATTTTGATGATTTGCGGGGTGCAGACCAAAATAGAACACTTGGTCCGACCCGAGCTGTTTCTTCAGGTCTGATATCGGGGCAAACCATGATCAGGGTTTCCCTTGTTCTTTTGGTTTTGGCATTTTGCATAGGCGTTGTTCTCATGGAAGTCTCTGGTGCGAGTCGCCAACTCCTTTGGGTCGGTGCTCTGAGCGTCGTTTTTGCGGTGGGGTACACTGGAGGGCCTTTCCCTTTGGCCTATGTTGGCTTAGGCGATCTTTTCGTTGTGTTGTTTTTTGGTTTCGTGGCGGTTTGCGGTACTCATTATGTTCTAGTGATTGGAGTTGGAGAGGAATGGCATCCTAATTGGTTTGCTCCATTAGGAATAGGCCTTGTGATTAACAATCTTCTTGTGGTCAATAACACAAGGGATTGTAGAGAGGATAAGTTGGTCGGGAAGCGAACGCTGGTGGTCCTTATGGGGAGAAGGTTTGGCTTACTTCTTTATGCCTTTGGCATTGTGGTCGCGACCTTGGTTTGCCCTTACTTCGATAGCACGATGAAAGGATTGGTTTGGGTGTTTCCTCTCGGACTTTTCTGTCTAGTCAAGCTTGCGAATGCATCTACTCGAGAGCAGTATGGTTCGACCTTAAGCCTAACTGCACTAACCATCTTGGCGTATGGCAGTTTATTTGTATTAGCGTATGGCGGGAACTAGGTCGGTGAGATTCGCGGGTATCACTGCCTTTGGCTAGTAGAGTCTTACGATTCAATAAGTTGGATCAATTCGTCCTTTGATTTTAGTCCGACAATTGTTTCGGATAGAGAACCATTTTTGTAAATCAAAAGAGTTGGAATGGATTGGACGCCATGCTCTTGGGCCAAGTCCGTGTTCTCATCTACATTTACTTTATAAACCCCGACCACTTCACTTTTTTCGCTAGCAATTTCCTCAAGGATGGGAGTAAGCGCTTTGCAAGGACCGCACCAAGGTGCCCAGAAATCAATGAGGACAGTTTTATTCTCCGAAGAGATTACTTTAGAAAAACTTTCTTTGTTTAAGTTAATGAGTTCGCTCATTATGAAGCAGTGTAATTTTGAGTTTTAGTTAGTTACATTAAAGGCAGGGACACCAATGCCAAAAAGTCCAAGGACCAATAGTACGGCAAGTGCAAATGACAATAAATCGACGATTAAGAAAATGATCAATCCGACCGAGCTTTGCTTGGCAGCTGGGGCGGGTTTAGGTGCTCCGGGAGCCATTCCAGGACTACCAGGCATTCCAGAGGCGGGGGGAGCACCTGGCATTCCACCAGGAGGAGGCATCGCAGGGCTTCCGCCGGCCACTCCCATGGGGGCGGGGCCAGCTCCGGGCGGAGGTAGCGAGGGCCCTCCCTTTGGGGCCTCCAAGGATGGTTTGGGGCCACCAGGCAAACTAGGGGACGGGGAAGGTCCTGGCAATGAGGGGGAAACTGGGCTTTGTAGGGAAGGTGCCGGGCCTGGTGTTGGTAGAGCACCAGAAGGTGCCGGGCCTGGTGTTGGTAGAGGACCGGGAGAGGGAAGGGGGCCGGCGGCAGTTGGTAAAGGAGCGGAGGGCACTGGGGAAGGTCCGGGAGCGACGGGGCCCGGCGTAGGAAGAGGAGCGGCTGAAGATGGTAAAGAAGCCGCGGGTGCAACAGCAGGGCCAGGAGCAGCAGGACCAGGAGCACCAGGGGCAGGAATGGGTGCACCGGGGGTGGGAGCAGCACCTGCTGCAGGTTTTACTTTTGGGGCAAAGGGGGAACGGGTGACACGAAACTTGGGTCCAGCACCATCACCCGGCTTGGGTGGTTCGCCTGTTTTGGGGCTAAGTTTAAGAGTTGGCTTGGGTGGTTGAGGTGGTCCTGGTTCAGTCATAAGAATAGGTGGTCAGAGGATCGTTTCTCAAAAGAGCAGGTAATCCGGCGTGGCTTAATCCTCGGGGGTGTTTTTACTGATAAGGTCGGAAAGTTCGTCTTGTGAGGTTTCTTCCAATGACTTCCCTTTGATCGTAAGATCTTCGAAGGTTTTGCAGAGAGTTTCCGTCATCTTGTTATGGGTGTTTTCGGATCCACCTAAAATAGAGAATTTCTCAGCTTGAGTGATCCGTTTGTGCCCATCTGTTGAATCCAAGCCCAAACCAAATAGATGTGCCATGACCTTCGGGTCCTTGATGGGCAGTCGCGGATGCTGATTTCTTTCCTTCATAAATGATAACTTACTTACGTAATATGAATGTAGTCAACATTATGACGCCATATTTTTTTTCGAATTAGAATGAAAAAAGACGTACGCTGGCCGTTGCTTCGGTTTCATTTTCTTTTGCCGTGCCAGTCCTTTCGGCAATTGCAAAAAACCAGGCCCATGATCTTGTAGGTCTGTATTCGAGGGTAATTTGCCAGTAAGGGATCTTGGGTCGGTCGCCTTGTAACCGGAGGGCTCCGTGAAGAGCTTTTCTTTCGCTTATCCGGTGAGATGCCAAAAATTGCCATTGGTCGCTGAATGACTGGTAGTTAAAATAGGCTAATTCGAATTCGTTGATCCTTCCGTCTCGAATCGTTGCACTCATGATGTTGCGTATCGTCTCGCCACGATCGAGGTCGATCTTGGCTTGGCCCGCGAGGCTCAGCCAGTGAGCCGGGTGAACAGAAACGCCAGCATGAAAGTTTCTTTGAAGATCGTCCCCGCTCTCGTTGTCGTACCAAAGATCTTGAAATAAATGTACGGAAAGCAACTCTCGGGTAGACTCTCCGCTCTTGGCAAGGAGATGGTTTGCCCATCCTATTCGTATTACTTCGTAAGGTTCGAGATCATCGGCTTCTAGTTTGTCGAGCAAGTCTGTAGGTCCCATATTCAAGTCGATCAAGGAATAGTCTAGTAATGGGATGAGTGCCGTTCGTTCTGAATCCAATCGATTCACTTTTCGGTGGCTGATTGAAAAATTAAGAATATGTCGCAACCCATTGATATTCCATACCTCATTTTGGATGTCGTAATCTCCATGCATCGAATAGTGAAGGTCGTTTCCCCATTCTCCCCAACTTTGCATGGCGTCAGGTCCATCCAGTGAGTAGTCTTGTAGGCGATAGCTGAGGAATGGGGTGTAGGTAAATCCTTTACCCAAGTTGAAGGGTCGCTGAATCTGATAGCCTAAATCAAACCTTTTTGAGCTACTCACCAAACTACCCGTTTCATCTTTTTTGCGGAACCCTCCGAATTCGAAAGCGAGGGTGTTGTAAATTTTTGTGTCTGGCCAAGGTGTGGGAGCAAGGTCGAACCTTATGTTGGGGTGCTGTTCAACCATTGCCTCGTGGTTATTGGCCTGCCATTTTGTGAGGGCGGAAAGTGTCCAGTTGTCGGATTCGTAGGCAAGTTCTCCAAAGTGATCGTTCCATTGTTGATCTTGAAATCGGTCTCTGCGAAAATCTCGGAAAACTTCGGAATCATCTTCCCATTCCATTTGAGCAGCGAAACGCCACCTCTCGCGGAATCGGTTGACTGAGTAGGCGTGAAGATAATTTCTGCTTTCACCGATGGCCAAACCACGCAGATCTACTCCTCTCTCGTTTCCCTGATCCTGAATCCATCCATGTTCGATGGAAGTTCTTTGGAAACCATCGTTGCTGTCCGCTTCCCAATCAATACGTGGTGATATAAATACCCCTCTTTTTTCATATGCGGTTAGTTCCCCTTGGGTTTGCATCGCTTCGGAAAGCTGCCATTCTCCTTCTGTACCGAGATACCAGCCAAGCCGGTCTCTTTGTCCAGCATGTAGTCCATAGCCAAAAGGGTTTTGACCGAGCTTTCCGGAGAGCGAGGGAAGTTTTCCAAGTTGCTTTTCCCCTAGGCGAAAAGTCACCCCTTTCCCCGTGAAGGAGCTTTTGTTTTGATCGAAGGTCAATTGGCGGACCAACAAATTTGGCTCAAGCGGGTGTTTGCCCCGGAGATAAAATGAGGAATCCTTGCTCGTGATCAAACCCTTGTTCCTTATGATCTGCTTTCCCTGTGTAGCCCATGGATAAAAGCCAGCTTTGACTTCAAGAGCCTTGAAGTCGCCAGTGCCCAAATTGATCTCCAAATCTTGGGCTAAAAGCCGAAGCATTCCGTCTGTAAGGGTTACTTGCCCACTGGCAAATGCCTTCGTCCTATTGCGATCGTATTCAATCCGGTCAGCGGTAAGCAGAAAGTTGCCGCTGGACAAGCGAGCGTTGGGGGTCGCTACCAATCTTTGAGTCTTGTCGTCAAAAAAAACTTCCTCCTCCGCTTCTAGAATCGTCTTGGCTGCGACCTCACTTGGAGTGGGGGCGGTGCTCTGGGCATGAAGAAAGCTGTAAGCAGCGAGGGAAAGGAGCAAGCAGGTTAGGCGTTTCACGATTTCTCTAAGATGAGAGGATGGCTGGCATTAACAAGTAAGAAATGAAAAAACCGTTCTTTTTGTTTTATCTTCCACTTATTTAAGAGTGGGGTTAGGATTTCTAGGTTTTAATGATTATAAGTGCAAAGGAAATGGACGCATGCCTGTCCGGGGAAATCGGCGACCCGCATTCCATGCTTGGCTTGAACTTATTAGGTTCCGGTCAGGGCTTAGTTGTCCGTTGTCTTTCACCTTCTGCGGAACGGGTTGAGCTTATTGATTTGAGGACCCATGACGCTCATCCAATGAAGCGTCTTACTGTAAATGGCTTTTTCGAACTCCATATGCCACTGGAAACCAAGGCTTTTCCCTATCGTTTTCTTTCCCTCAGTGATTCAAATCAGTGGGAATGGGAAGATCCGTATCGTTTTTCTCCTTCGGTAGAAAATGATGAACTTGAAGAGTTTAGGGAAGGAATGGACCGTAGGCCTTTTATGAAACTCGGCTCACACCCACGGACCCTTGAAGGAGTGGAGGGTGTTTCCTTTGTTGTCTGGAGCCCATCTGCTTTGGGCGTTCACCTGGTCGGTGATTTCAATTCATGGAATCCAGTCTCTCTTCCGATGCGTGCTCTGGGTTCTTCCGGATGCCGTGAAATTTTTATTCCACACGCCCGGTTCGGTCAGAAGTACAAGTACAGGATTTTGGGCGCCGACGGCGTGCTGAGGGAAAAGTCCGATCCATTCGCCTTTAAATGCGAGCCTCCCCCGGGGAATGCCTCCATTATTCATCCCTTGGGGCAAAAAGAGGCTGGGCTTGGCCTCTTGTCGCCCCTTTTACCTTCCGTGCCACAGGAATCTCCCCTTTCGATTTACGAAATGCATTTGGGCTCATGGAAATTTCACGAGAGTGAGAACCGCCCCCTCAGTTATTTGGAATTGGCCGATTGCTTGCCCAGATATTTAAAGGACTTGGGTTTTTCGCATGTCGAATTTCTTCCCCCCAGCGAATATCCCTACGGTGCATCCTGGGGATATCAAGTTACCGGTTTTTATGCCCCGACTCACCGATATGGTACCCCGAAGGATTTTAAGACCTTGGTCGATGCGTGCAAAGACTCTGGAGTCGGAGTCATTCTAGATTGGGTTCCCGCTCACTTCCCGGCGGATGAATTTGCCTTGGCTCGTTTTGATGGTACTTGTCTGTTTGAGCATGAAGACCCTAGGCAGGGGCGTCATGCAGAATGGGATACGCTAATCTTTAACTATGGCCGTCCCGAAGTACGGAGTTTTCTAATTGGTAGTGCCATTTGCTGGCTCGATCATTTTGGGGTTTCAGGATTTAGGGTGGATGCCGTTGCCTCCATGCTTTATCTTGATTACGGTCGTAAAGATGGAGATTGGATTCCCAACCGAGAGGGTGGAAATCACAACCTGGAGGCCATCGACTTCATCCGTCAATTCAACGATGCCATTCACGAAGAATATCCTGGAGCCATAAGCATTGCGGAGGAATCAACCGCTTTCCCTCAAATCACTCAACCTCCCCATGTTGGGGGATTGGGTTTTGATTTTAAGTGGAACATGGGCTGGATGCACGATGTACTAGGCTATTTCGGTACACCACCGGGCGAGCGGTCAAGCCAGCATAATAAATTAACTTTCGGGGCGACCTATCAGTTCTCGGAAAACTTCGTGCAAGCTTTTTCGCACGACGAAGTTGTTCACGGAAAGGGTTCTCTTTCCAATAAAATGAACGTGCCCGAGCCTTCCAGTCGTTTAGCCAACCTGCGTGCCTTGCTTGCCTTACAGTGGGCTTGGCCTGGAAAAAAAACTCTTTTCATGGGATGTGAGTTTGGGCAGTGGAAGGAGTGGGATTTTGACTCTGCTCTTGATTGGGAACTACTTGATTCCCCCCTCCATGCAGGACTCGTTCATCTTGTCCGGGATTTGAATCGAAACTATCTTGGTCATCCGAGTTGGTCCCAAACCGATCACCAATCAGACAAGTTTAGCTGGGTTGACTGTAGTGACAAAGAAAGGCAAACCCTCTCATTTCTCAGGTTCGGTGAAGATATTATTGATACTCTTTTGGTCGCTTGTAACTTTTCAGATCAGCTCGTTCATCGAGATTGGGGCTGCCCTCATGCCGGTAATTGGCGGGTTGTTCTGGATACGGATTCTCCCGATTATGGGGGAGGTGGAGTGGCTGGTGGAAATGAGTTTTCCTCCACGCCCACTGCATGCGATGGCTTTCCCCAGAGTCTTTGTTTTTCGGTTGGTCAGTGGAGTGTCCGTTTTCTTTGTCTAGTCCGTGGGTAACTCACTTTCTTTACTCTTCGAACCCGTCTTCCCTTCAGTGAATATCACATAAAGTGCAGTTGTTTTGCTCCATGGAATAAACTGGATGATATGAATTGTATTCAAATGTTGAGAAATCCCCCATTTACTGGCTATGAAAGGCAAAACTCGTTTGACTTGATCGAAGCGTGCTTCCTATATAAATATTTTCATGATTTTGAAATTACCTTACACCTTTTGTATCCCCTTGTTTGCCTGCCTTGCCTTCGTCGGTTGCAATGGAGGGGGAGACTCTTCTAGTTCAGCCACCACTTCCTCGGAGGCTCCTGCCGTTCTTGATATAATCGGTTCAGAAATTGCCTTTAACCCTGTCATTAAGTTCACCACGGCAACTGATTGTACCTACGACAACACTTTAGCTCTGGAAAGGACCTTTCCTCAGCCTTCAGCTGGCTTGATTCAAGCCACCTACACAGCCCTAAAGAGCGGAGATACTCTTACAGTGACAATTTCGTCTACCGATTCCACCTTCGGTGAAGACCTTGTGTTGGTTATGACAGGTTGGATGGACTTGGATAATGACGGCTTGATTGATCAATGCTCCATTCAACCTACTCTAGGAGATGATCAGCCCTTGGCTCAAATGACTGCTCAGTTTACGGACAACCCACCTGCCTTACCTGGAGCAGTTGTTTCAACGGCTAACCTACCGATCTTCGCTGGGGGTGATTCAAATCGTTCACCAACTTTAACCGAATGGAACAATTATGTGGTGGGTAAGCAACTTGTCTTTCTTTACACAGATGGAAATCTTTCCTCTCTTAACTTAAGTTCATCAAGTGTCTATACAGCTCAGGATGCTTCGGGCAATGACTTACAGGGGACATACGACTACGACAGGGTCGACGACACTAAGGGTCGTCTCACCATTTATGAAACAAAGACTTACACTTACGGGCAGTCCCAGACAGCGGGTACCACGGTCATTACCTCTGATAGGCGGGCTATATTCGATTTGAATTTTTACAATACTGATCCACTTTATGATTCTTTCTTCAACAAATTAGGAGGCTTGGGCATCCACTTTTACCGGACAACCGACGAGGAAACTTTATCGACTGGAACCACAACAACCAAGTCGACCGCTTACGGAAGCCTTCGAGTTTACAACGACGCTTCTTTGCTCGCCGAGTAGCTTCACTCGTTACGTCATTGTTTTTATTTAGCTTCTTTTTTGCAATCGCCTGCTGATTGGTAATTGTTTTATAAATAGGTCCCTTTCGTGATTGTCGAGCGGGTCCTTTTTTGTGTGAAATTTTTTTTTCCAGTTAGCCGTCTGATCGTTGTATTCCTCTTGCTGTCTTCTTGCCGGAGCGTACAGGAAAACCTCAATCTACAGGTCGATAAAGTAGACTCCGTATACGAGGAATCTTTGGCCGAATATGGAAACAAGAAAAGTAAGAGATTGAATTGGGACATGGCTTTGGACTTGATGCTGAAACACAATCTCGAGCTACAAAGAGCCCGGGACTCCTTGGGAAGAGCCATTGATAACAGGAAGCAGATTTACTGGGATTTGGTTCCCCGCTTGGGTTTGTCGGCCAATTTGTCCAAGTCCCTTACTGATTTGGGGAATCTGTCTTCGCGGGATATCAGATTCAATGTATTTTCCACCATTAATTTCCCCGGACTAATTAGCCTGTATTCTCGCCGCTACGCCTCCTTGCTCGGGGTGATCGTCGCAGAGTGGAATTTAAAGCTTAAGGGTAGAGAGTTGATCATCCGGTTGAGGGAATTATTTTTGGAGTACGCCGATTTTGAAATGAGAAAGAGGATCGTCGAAAAAGGGCAATTCTGGAGGTCGTCCAAGCCTCAAAAACTGTCGGAGTTGATCGACAGTACTCCCGAAGAAATTTTGTTGGAACAGCAGGCGTTCAATCTTCGCATAAGCGAGAATCAACTCTCTCTTTCCTTGGCCAATATGCTTGGTAATTTCGATTATCGGTGGGAGTTAATTCAGGAGGGTTTACCGGAGCTTTCCTATGCCGAGAAACCATTGGATTTGACACGCAAGGACAAGGTCGGAGTCTTGCTCAGACAAAAACAAGCGGCAAACTTGGAGTCGCTTCGGCTAAGGGAGGTAATCGCCAAGCTCAGTTATTTTCCTGATCTCAATCTCGGGTTGAGTTCTCCGTCCTTGTATCGAGTCAGCAATAAAACAGCCACTGGTTTCTCGGTGGATGATCTGATTGTTTGGCTTGGTAGTAGCGTCTCTTTTGATACGAATTTGCGAAGACGGAGACAACTAAAGGACATAAAAAGAGAGATCGAATTTCAGCATCGTTTTATGAAAGACGAAATACAGGCTCAGATTCAAAAGGCCATTCTTGCACAGCAGGAACTTTCACTTGTGGTGAGTGAGCTCAAATTGGCAAACCTGCGTTTGGCTTCATTGGATGCCCAGCCGAGAAGCTCCGATTTGAATGAAATGAGAGTATATTTGGAGAAAAGATTCGTACTGCTTGAACGCCTTTCCAGTTTGCAATTAAAGAAAGCGAGAATTGAAGGTGGCTTTTGGCTCCTTGATGATGATAAATGGCGAAAGTGA
>Ga0055584_100001594_pt1 | contig 22225 bp, 24 predicted proteins | sample OSDHelmetaG_FD_58716 | JGI IMG/M metagenome (GOLD analysis project Ga0055584, IMG submission 58716) | Pelagic marine sediment microbial communities from the LTER site Helgoland, North Sea, for post-phytoplankton bloom and carbon turnover... | ecosystem: Environmental > Aquatic > Marine >...
TGAACCACCGACACGCGGATTTTCAGTCCGCTGCTCTACCAACTGAGCTACCTGGGCACATCGAAACAAAGTCATGACAGTATCATGACGAGAAGGGCAGTCTGATATCGAATATTGGCGATAAAGTCTACTGTCCCGTTAAAATTCTCTAAAAATAACTGAACCTAAAAAGCTTCATTATCATCATCATTAGCCGGCAATTGACTGAAATCTGGTATTTCTTCGGTTTCAACGCGGTATTTGCCACCGAACCACCGACCCAAATCAACATCGGCACACCGTTTCGAACAGAAGGGCCGAAACTTTTCAATCGCCTCTTTATTGCAAATGGGACAGGCCGCTTTTGCCATCCGACTCACCTTTCCAGAAAAACCTCCGGCAATTTTTTAGCTGCATCCGCGCGAATTTCCAAGTCCTGTCCGAGCAATCGCCCTGTTTGTGCGAGCGCACCTTCCAGCGGTCCCTGCAAAGCGGCAGCAATTTTTGGCGGCACGACTGCCACGGGTCGTCCGGGGCCACTGAGGCGGAGCGCTTTTCGCAGAAGGGAAGCAGCGTCGCTTTCAGCGGAATGGGTGGCTGATAATTGCGGTGGATTCAGCAATTGGGCGCCCAGACTGAGACCGCTTCGCTGGCGTGTCATTTCGATTAACCCCGCCGGCCCCATACCCAAAACATCGACGGCACGATCATCAAAGCGGATGGCCTGGCGCAGCGCGTCGACTACCTGTTTGCGATGGCCCCGGTTACTCATGGAAATCGGGTCAATCACGATAAGGCCCGCCAAATTACGGAGTATAAGTTGCTTGGCGATGTCGCCCATCGCCGCCACATTGGCACGACGCACACCGTCCGGCCCACCACCGATACCGCCGCTATCGATATCAATGGCAATCAAGGCTTCGGTCTCGTCAAAAATAAGCCGACTGCCATTCCCCAATGTCACCGTGCGCTCCAAAGCCGTCGCCAGTTGATCCTCTACCCCACTCTCTTCAAACAAGGGAGCTTCACGGTCATAGAATGCGAGTTTGCCCTTAAGATCCGGGTAGTGATCGCCGATTGTTCTCTTCATGGCGATAAAAATTTCGCGCCCATCCACATAGATTTCCTCAGTGGGCATTTGGTCGCGTAGTAAGCGCATCATCAAATCCGGGGCCGGTAGCAAGCAAGTTGCGGATTTGCCCGTTGCGGCGGACGACGCCACCGCCTCCCAGGATGCCCGCAACGCCGCCAATTCGCCCAATATCACGTCCGCTGCAATTTTAAGTGCAGGACGACGAATGGTGACCCGACCCGCCGTTTGCTCGCCGAGCACTTTTTCGACTTCGCTCACGAGCCGCCCTTTGCCAAAACCGCGTTCGGCTTGCACGCCTTTACCCTGCGCTTGAAAACTCACATACCGGCCTTGCAATACCGGCGTCCGGGTCAGCACTGCACCCTTTCCCGCCCATCCATCGCGCACCACTTGCGCGATAAATATTTGGCCTTCGGTCACGTTCTTAGCCCGTGGCAAATAAGCGGGTTTGTCCAAACCGATATCCACGAATGCGCCGTCGGATACTTTGTCCAGCGCCGTAACGCGCCCGCTATACACACCGCCGACTAGGCTTTGGCGATGGGTGCGTTCAACGAAAAACTGCGCCAGACGACCATCTTTGTCCATCAGAGCGGCCCTGATTTCAGCGGGAGACACTTCCACCAAAATATCGGCAGCGGCAATCACCATTTATATCCGTTTCCTTTCAACAGCTGCGACACCTCAAACAGAGGAAGCCCTACAATATTGCTGAACGATCCGCTGATGAAATTTACGAACTCGGCGGCGCGGCCTTGAATAGCGTAACCACCTGCCTTGCCGTCCCACTCTGCGGTTTCCAAGTAGGCGGTAATTTCCTCCGGCAGCAGTCGTTTGAAAGCCACCTTGCTTTCCACCACCCGCTCAACCATCCGGCCCCCAGGTAGCACTAGGCAGACACCGCCGTAAACCTTATGACGCCTCCCTGACAAAAACTGCAAACAACGGGCCGCCGTCTCCTTGTCTTCGGCTTTCGGCAAGATACGCCGCCCGCACGCAACAACCGTATCCGCTGCCAACACAAACGCATTGCTATCCGCCGCGCTAATCACCTTGGCTTTAGATTGCGCCATGCGCTTTGCATAGGTCCGTGGCAATTCAGCTGCGCTCGGCGCCTCGTCGATATCCGCCGGTTCAATTCGATCCGGAATGATGCCGATTTGAGCCAATAAATCCCGGCGTCTCGGCGACGCGGATGCAAGAACTAAGGGTTGGGATGGGCTAGCGCTCATTGGGCACTGAAACCTCCGTGCGGGCCTGCGTCAAGCACGGATATGCAACACACAAATAAGAGTAAACAACCGGCGGGCCGTATCTATATCGACCTCGATCTTACCATCCAATCTCTCGGTAAGCAGCGCCGCGCCTTCATTGTGCAGGCCGCGGCGCGCCATATCGATGGTTTCCAATCGTTGCACCGTACGTCTTTTGAGGGCATCGAAATAACTTTCGCAAATCTGAAAATAATCCCGAACCACTCGGCGTAACGGCTTCAGGGATAGGCGTACTGTTCTAAGCGGCGCGCCCTCGATATCCTTAATATCGATCACCAGGCGATTTCCTTCCGCTACGCCAAGCAGCACGCGATAGGGCCCACTTTCCTCCCCCGAAGGCGCAAAATAGTTTTGATCGAGCAAATCATAGATCGCGATTTTGCGTTCCTGCTCCACTTCGGCGCGATATCGTATGAGCGAAACGTCATCCAGTTCGATATCAGCAATCCGTTGTTGTGCTATCACGCTACTCATTTCGGTTAAGGCGAATAGCAACCGACCGCGCATGGGCGCCCAATCCCTCGGCCTCGGCAAGGGTCACAGCGGCAGATCCAATTTTGGCCAAACTATCCGCATCACAACCAACGAATGTGGTTCGCTTCATAAAATCGAGCACACCTAACCCGGATGAAAACCGCGCACTTCCGGACGTGGGCAATACATGGTTCGGCCCGGCAACATAATCGCCGACGGCTTCGGGCGTATACCGACCGAGGAAAATCGCACCTGCGTGACGCACCTTCTCCGCGAGTGCATCAGCATTTGAGACAGCCAATTCCAAATGCTCCGGTGCAACTCGGTCCACCAAGTGAACAGCCTCATCCATATTCTCTACAACGATGAGAGCACCATTGTTCGACCAACTCGCATCGGCGATTTTTTTGCGGTCCAAAGTCGGTATTTGTTTATCCACAGCGTCACTAACCCGCTCGGCAAACGCTGCGTCATCCGTAATCAGGATCGACTGGGCGCTCTCATCATGCTCCGCCTGGCTCAACAAATCGGCAGCAATCCAATCCGGATCATTCTCTGCGTCAGCCACCACCAATATTTCCGAAGGACCTGCGATTAAGTCGATGCCAACGGTGCCAAAAACCTGGCGCTTTGCCGCCGCCACATAGGCATTGCCTGGACCGGTAATTTTGTCGACCGGCGGTATTGTGCGGGTCCCATAAGCCAGCGCACCGACTGCTTGCGCGCCGCCAATTCGGTACATTTCCGCTACACCGGCAATTTCAGCCGCCGCCAACACTAACGGATTAACAACACCATCAGGTGTCGGCACAACAATTACCACGCGGTCACAGCCAGCGACCTTGGCAGGTATTGCATTCATCAGAACCGAACTCGGATAGGCCGCCGTACCACCGGGAACGTAAAGCCCAACGGCAGATAGGGCAGTCCACCGCGCGCCGAGGCGAACGCCATCGTCGTCCACATAGTCCAGCCCATCAGGCAATTGTTTTTCATGAAAAGCGCGAATGCGATCAGCGGCCATTTTTAAGGCCCCAAGCGTCGCCGCGTCGCAAGTATTCTTAGCCGCGCTAATTTCCTGTGCCGTAAAGCGCATACCGTTAGCGTCCAATGCCAAACGGTCGAAACGTTCCGTATAGTCCAACACCGCTTCGTCGCCACGTGCCCGAACATCAGACAATATATCGACGACCGCCGCATCTACATTTGCCGCCGCCTCCCTGTTGGCGTCGAGAAACTCAGAAAATGCAGCGTCGAATTTAGAGTCTTTTGTGTTCAGCCTAAGCGGCATCTGCTATCTCGCGAAACCGGTCGACCCAGCCTCCCACTTCCGTGGGACGCGTCTTCAAGGCCGCCCTATTGACGACAAACCGACTTGAAATCTGCCCGATCACTTCCGCTTCGACCAGACCGTTTTCCTTCAAAGTCGTCCCGGTCGACACGAGATCGACAATCCGGCGGCAAAGGCCCAAGGTTGGCGCCAATTCCATAGCACCATTGAGCTTGATGCATTCCGCCTGGACCCCACGGGCGGCGAAATGCTGGCGCGTGATATGGGGATATTTAGTGGCCACACGAATATGGCTCCAACGGCTCGGGTCGTCGCTTTCCAACAAAGCGGGCGTAGCCGCAACCGAAAGCCGGCATTTACCGATTGCCAAATCCACCGGCGCATAAATTTCTGAATAATCGAATTCCATCAAGACATCGCTACCGGCAATCCCCATATGCGCCGCCCCATTGGCAACAAAGGTCGCAATATCGAAACTACGGACACGAATCAGCTCTAAACCTGGAATATTGGTACCAAAGCGCAATTGCCGAGCCTTCGGGTCATCAAAGGCTGGTTCAGGCTCAATACCCGCAGCCCGGACCAGAGGCATTGCTTCCTCTAAAATCCGCCCTTTGGGTAAGGCAAATATCAACGATTCATTCGCGCGCATAGCTTCCACTCCGGTGCACCCGGCGCGCATCTTATTGCACAGCAGCAAAAAGAACCCAAGGAAGAATTAAACGCGGATTCAAGCGCTTAATGCGGCCTTAATCCTCTCCGGAATCTCGCCGAGAGAATGCACCACCAGCGCTCCCGCATCCGCCAGCATCTTACGTTTTGCAGAAACAGTATCTTCTTCGTCATTAATCATGGCCGCCACATGGCCGAAACTGACGCCTTTAGGATAATTTTCCTGAAATTCGCCAGCCAACAAGGCAATCAACGGCTTGGTGCAACGCCCGGAACGCAGGAATTCCGCCACCTGATGCTCAGCCTTCGTGCCCGGCTCGCCGAACATGACAATGGCATCCGTACCCGGGTCATCCACGAAGCGCTCAATGTAGTTCACCATGGGATTACCCGGGATCACATCACCGCCCATGGAAATGCACGTGGAAACGCCCAAACCGCCGCGTTTAATGGCGAGCGATAGCTCCGCCGACATTCCGCCCGAGCGCGACACCACGCCCACCCGGCCCGGCACGAACACTTCGCTCGGGTCATCTCCGCCGATAGCGCCAAGCTTGCTTTTACCCGGCGATATAATGCCATTGGTGTTGCAGCCAACGATCACCGCGCCTTTGGCTTGCGCTGTGGCGGAAACAACCGCCGTATCATGGCGTGGCACAAACTCCGCCAACGCCACGACGAGTTTGATATCGGCTTCCAATGCCTCAAGTATCGCGCCCCTGGTCGCCAGCGGCGGGGCATAAACAACGGATGCATCGATGTCGTGGTGGGTAAGCGCTTCGGCCACGCTGCCGTAAACCGGCAACCCGTGGACTACTGCACCCCCCTTGCCCGGCGTGACACCACAAACGATGTTCGTGCCATAGCGCAAACAAAATTCCGCATCCCGCGTTCCCTGCGCACCGGTAAGACCTTGCGCTAGGACCTTCGTGTTCTCATCAATGAGAATACTCATGAGCCGTCTCCCATCACATCTTCCATCCCGTTGCGAATATCAATCGCCGCGCGGACCGCATCGTCGAGCGATGCATCAAAGGGCAAATAGGTGAGCCCGGGAAACACATCCAGAATTTCTTTTGCTTCTTCTTCACCCGGCCCCACCAAGCGCACCACGATGGGAAACTTTTCCGTATCCACTTTGCGTTCGCGCAGTACGTCCGCCAACGGCTCGGCCTTGCGGGCACAATGAGTGAGTTGCTGATGGTTAAAACTGACCAGCAAACATTTGACTGCCGGATTATCCAAAATGGCGCGGATCGTAACTTTGAATTTTTCCTCAATGCCCGCGCCGGGGTTGGTGTCCGTATGGTTTGCGGGCCTGCCGCCCATGGCCAGCATCATATCGTGCTGCAAGAGCCCGGCACCGCCACCGCCCACAAGCAACGCAATATCACCGTCGAGTTCCGTATAGCGAATGGCACCACCGGCAATCTTTCGATTGGCTTCTGCAACGCTCATTTCGCGCTCGTTGAACTGTCGCCAAGCGGCAATCAAACTGCCGTCGGCCATTTCCGCCCACTCGCTGTGTCGCGGCAATCCGTTTTCATCGATCCCCATCATGGCACCAACAATGGAAGGCTTTCCCGCATCATCGAGCACCAACGGGTTGATCTCCATCATCACCGCATCCGCTGCCACAAAGGCATCATAGAGCGCGGCCGTTACCGACGCTGCCGCGGCCAGCGCATCGCCTTTCAGGCCCGCCTCTGCCCATAAATCCCGCGCCACCGCCTCGGTGACGCCGATCAACGGGTCAATATCGGCCCGAATAACCGCATCGGGATTATTTTTGTGGGTTTCCTCAATGTCGACGCCGCCCTGGGACGACACCAAAACCTGTCCTGGAAAGCCATCCAGACTGAAGCTCAGATAGTACTCTTTAGCGATAGCCACCTTCTCTTCGACATATACTTTTGCAACGGAAAACCCGTGCACCTCCGCGCCGAGCATCCCTTCCGTGGCAACCTGAGCGGCTGCCCCATCATCCACAAGCTTAACCGCATCCGCCTTGCCACGTCGTCCGGTGGGCACCAGCGCTTTGACAACCGCACCACCACCTAGACCTTCGGCAAACAATGCCGCAGCGGGTCCGTTGTCAAAAGCGTTTCCTTTCGGCACGGGCAATCCTGCATCGGTCAAAAACTGCTTCGTTAAATCTTCGGTCAGCGTAAACACGCTCGCCTCTCCCCAAATTCAATGCTTCTGTTATAACCAACCCTCAAACGGGAGGATGGCAATCACTCCTAATGGATAACGCTAACAAAAACAACGCGCCCCCATATAGGCGGGCCACAATGGGATGGATATGAGCTGGAAACCGGAAGTAGACGAACTCAACAAACGCGGCGCGTTCGCAGAAGAATTAGGCGGCAAAAAAGGCCGCGACTACCAACATTCGATTGGCAAGAACACCGCCCGCGAGCGCATCGATATGCTACTCGACAAGAGCAGTTTTCGCGAAATGGGCAAGATTGCCGGCAAAGCCACGTATGATGATGAGGGCAACTTTGTCGACGCACAGGCGTCCAACGCCATCATCGGCAAAGGCCGGATAGAGGGCCGTAAAGCAGCGCTCTCCATCGACGACTTCACCATTCGCGGCGGATCGTCCGAGGCCACGATCTCCGATAAATGGCTCTATATCGAGCGCTATGCGCTGGAAATGAAAATGCCGCTGATCCGTTTGGTCGATAGTGCCGGGGGCAGCGTGAAACTGCTGGAAAAAATGGGCCACACAAAAATTCCCGGCTACCCAAGCTGGCCGCAATTCCAGCTTATGGGCGAAGTTCCGGTTGTGGGCATTGCGCTTGGTGCCTGTGCAGGCTTAGGGGCCATCAAAGTCGGGTACGCCCATTTCTCCGTCATGGTAAAAGGCACGAGCCAAGTTTTCGCCGCCGGACCGCCGGTCGTGAAAGCCGCCCTCAAAGAGGATATGGACAAGGAAGAAATCGGGGGCTGGCGCATACAAACACGAGACAATGGCGCCGTCGACAATGCAGCCAAAGACGAACAAGACGCGTTCGATCAAACCCGGCGCTTCCTCTCCTACATGCCACAGAACGTCCATCATCTGCCGCCGCGCATTGAGCCTACCGACGATCCGAACCGGCGAGAGGAAGATTTGCTCGAAGCGATCCCGCGTAATCGGCGGCGGTCTTACGTGGTGCGGAATATTTTGAAGATGGTGCTCGATCAGGATTCCATGTTCGAGATTGCACCGAAGATCGGCCCGTCACTCGTCACCTGCCTCGCGCGCCTAAATGGCTGTGTGGTGGGCGTTATGGCGAACGACCCTAATTATTCCGGCGGCGCCATGACCCGTGCCTCAGCCATGAAAATGGAGAAGTTCATCGATCTTTGCGACACGTTTCATATCCCCATCGTCAACTTCGCCGATGTACCGGGTGTCATGCCCGGCGTGGCCGCAGAAAAATCAGGCACCATCCGCGCTGTTTTGAAATGTCTCGCCTCCATCGAACAAAGCCAAACGCCTTGGGTCACCATCATCATGAAGCGCGCGTTTGGCCTTGCCGGCGGCATGCATGGACGCAAACGCGGCATCAACCTCCGCTATGCCTGGCCGTCCGCCTATTGGGGCTCGATCCCGTTGGAAGGGGGAATTTGGGCAGCTTACCGCAAGGACATTGAAGGCTCAGAAAACCCGGAATCGCGGCTCGTGGAATTGGAAGAGCATTACGCGAAATACACCTCGCCCTTCAGGACCGCAGAAAGGTTTGCCATTTCAGATATAATCGACCCACGCGATACGCGAGAGATCCTCTGCGATTGGGTCGAGGAAGCCTACGAGATTACCAAATCCCATCTGGGACCGGTTACGAAGACGATGAGACCATAGGTCGGAGGAGACCATAGGGATGGGAATTCAAGTCAACCGTCTGGGCGACGTCATGCTGGCCGAGGTCAAAGGCGTCGACATCACCAAACCGATCGAGCCGGAGACATGGTCCGAGGTCAATCAGGCATTTCTTGATCACGGTGTTCTGGTGTTTCGCGACCAGCCGTTGACGCCAGGATTGATGGTACAATTCGGCAGCCATTTTGGTGAATTGCAACCGCATATCACCAAGAAATATTGGCATTCGGAATTCAACGAACTCATCGTAATGACCAATTTGGATGAGAACGGTGAGATCAACCCGGAAGACGATTCCCGTGGTGATACATGGCACACGGACATGTGTTATTTCGAAGAGCCGGCCAAAGCGACGATGCTGCATACCCAGCAAATCCCCGACATGGGGGGCGACACGCAGTTCGGCAACATGACAAAGGCGTTCGAAGAAATGCCCGCAACGCTCAAAAGCCGCATCGAGAATAAGATGGCGACGTTCCGCTATGGCGGCGTACGCGTCACCGGCCAAGAGCGGCTAGAGGAAGCCGACAGAGGCAAACCGCCAGTGCCCCACCCCGCTATCCGCACCCACCCTGAAACCGGTGGACGCTCGGTCTTCGTCAATCCCGCCCACGCAGTTTCCATCGAAGGCATGGAAGATGACGACGCTTGGGAACTGATGGAAGAGGTCTTCGCCTGGTGCATCCAAGAACGTTTCCAGGATCGCCACCAATGGCGCATGAACGATACGGTCATCTGGGACAATCGCTGCTGCTGGCACCGCGCCACCGCGGATAACCCGCTACGACAGCCGCGTATTTTTCTAAGGACCACCGTGCGCGGCACGCCGACGCACTGAGGTCTAAGCCAACCCCACCAGCTTATGGGTTTGCACACTCACCTTCCACTGCGGGTTCGCAGTGCAATAATCGACCGCAAGCGCGGTATTCGAATCACGCTCGGTTCCGTCCATCGGCTGTAGCAAAAAATGATTGAACGTAAGTCCTGCAAATCGTTCCGGGGCACCACCTTCTTGTGGGTAGACTAACTTCAGCTCATCACCAGTCTTTTGCACGAGCTGGGCATCCACTTTCGGGCTGACACAAATCCAATCGAGACCTTCGGGTGCTGCAATGGTGCCATTGGTTTCGACGCCAACTTCAAACCCTTCCTCTTTGAACGCCGTGATCAACTCCTCGTCCAGCTGCAATAACGGCTCGCCGCCGGTGCAGACCACGTAAGGCACGCCTTCTTCTGCTTCCGCCACCCAAATTGCCGCCACTGTCGCGGCCAGGGCTGTTGGCGTCGCAAACTTGCCACCGCCTGGCCCATCCGTCCCCACAAACTCTGTATCGCAAAACCGGCAGACAGCCTTGTCCCTATCCTTCTCCAAACCAGTCCATAAATTACAGCCGGAAAATCGGCAAAACACGGCCGGACGCCCCGACTGCACGCCTTCACCTTGGAGCGTGAAATAGATTTCCTTAACGCTGTACGTCATGTGGCACTCGGGTGGTTTGGGCAGCTATCTTGCCGCTCCGTTCAGTTCCGGCTTTAATGCCGCAAAACGAATAAACAATCGAGTCATCGAATCATCGCATGACCAACCCTATGGGAGGACGGCCCGTGACAATCACCGGCGATCTCGTGGACATCTTATTGTCCACCAAGACCAAGGACATCCCTGAAGAAGCTCAAGAGCTTGCACGGCAGGTTTGTTTGGATGGTATCGGCGTGATGATTGCCGGCGCGGGCGAGCCGCTGGGGCTTGGTCGTCTTGCTTTCGAATACACCAAGGAACTCGGCGGCGAACCAACCTCGAGTTTGATCTGCGGCGGATTCAAGTCGAACGCGCTGAACGCGGCCTACGCCAATGGCTGCCTCGCCCATGCACTCGATTTCGATAATACTTGGTGGCCGCTCAACCACCCCACTTCACCCACCCTTCCCGCCATTCTCGCCATCGCGGAGCGGGACGGCTGTTCCGGTTCGGACATCGTTCGCTCGATCGTTCTGTCCTTTGAAGTGCAAGGCCGCATGCGGGTCGCCTCCGCCTCCATCGACGCGGGCACCGGCTTTCATAAGCCGGGTGTTTCGGGGCTGATGGGTGCCGTTACCGCATCGGGCATCTTGCTCGGGCTCGACGAAGATCAATTCCTCCGCGCCTTCGGCATCGGGGGTTCACGCGCCGGTTCCATTTCCACCAATACCGGCACCATGACCAAATCCAGCCATTCCGGCCATGCAGCCCGCATGGGTGTTGAGTGTGCCACACTGGCAAAGATCGGCTGGACCGCCAACAAAGATATGTTCGGCGCCGGTGGCTTTCTCGAGCTGTTTTACGGCGCGGACCATGTCGAGCGCGATTTGCTGCTGAAGGGCTTCGCCGATCCGTTCCGGATGATCGACCCCGGCGTTGGCTTCAAAAAACATCCGGCCAACTATTTCACCCACCGGCCCATCGATGCATCCATTGAACTCGCCACGAAGCACGATCTGCAGCCGGAGAATATCGACAGCGTCACCGTTGATTTTCCGACCTTCCATTACGTCAACCGCCCGCAACCGGAAAGCGGCCTCGACGGCAAGTTCAGCGTTCAGTACGCCACCACCGTGGCACTGTTGGACCGCAAAGTGAAAGTTGCCACCTTCTCCGACAAACGACGGTTCTCACCGGACGTTGAAGATTTGTTGCCGCGCGTGACATTGAACATGCGCGATGACATTCCGCGTAGTTTCCAGGATTGCTATGCCATCGTTACCGTCAAAACCAAGGACGGCCAAGAACTGGTGGAGCGGTGCGACAAGCCACGCGGCATCTGGGGCATTCCGCTCAGCCGCGACGAGCGCCTCGCTAAATTCCGCGATTGTTGTGAATTGGCGTTGCCCACTGAACACACCGAACGGGTCATCGAAATCGTCGAAGGGCTGGATAGCCTCGATAACGTCACCGAGCTTATGGATATCATTCGTGACGGCAAGGCCGTCACGCCCGAATGGAATGGCTAAATAGAATGGTTAATCAACCGACTTTAAGGAGAAAATAAGAATGTCTGAAGCATATGATGTCGTCGTAATCGGCGCTGGAAACGCTGCCATGTCAGCCGCTATGTCCGCCCATGAAGAAGGTGCAAGCATCGTTGTTCTTGAGAAAGCGCCGAAGGAATTCCGTGGCGGCAACACCCGTTTCGCCGGCGGCCTTTTCCGCGTTTCGTTTCAGAACCGCGAACAAATCGACAAAGTTTGTGCGAAGAACGGCAACCCGGACGAGGTCAACATGCCCGTCTACACCCATGACGATTTTTATAACGACGTCCAACGGGTCGCCGGTGGACAGTCAGACGACGACCTCCTCCGCTTCATGGTGGAGAATTCGCTTGATGCGGTGCAGTGGATGACCGATATCGGCGTCAATCTTAACTACAACAAACTGTCTGCGCTCAAGAAAGATGCGGACGGACGCACGGACGTACCGAAGGGCGGCCCGGTACGCTCCGTTGGCGACGGAATCGGGCTTTCCAACGACTGGTTCGACGTGGTCGACAAGGCCGGCATTCCGGTGCTCTACGAAACCGCCGCGCTCGACTTCGTGCGCGATGACAGCGGTAAGGTCACCGGCGTGCTAGTGCGCGGGCCGGAAGGCGAACGCGTGATCGACGCCAAGGCGACCGTGGTTGCCAATGGCGGCTTCCATTCGAGCCCGGCCATGCGCACCGCCTATCTCGGTCAGGAATGGTGCAACGTGAAAATCCGCGGCACCCGTTACAACACGGGTGAGATCCTCAGAGCGGCCATTGACCGGGGAGCCGAGGCTTATGGCGACTGGTCCGGTTGCCACGCAACACCGATCGATCTCGATGCGCCGCAATATGGCGACTTCAAACTGACGGACAAAACCAACCGCCTCTCCTACCCATTTTCGGTCATGGTCAATCTTAACGGCGAGCGCTTCGTCGACGAGGGCGAGGATATTAAGTTCAACACCTACGCCAAGACCGGCCGGGCCATTCTCAACCAACCCTTCGGCGTGGCTTTCCAAATCTTCGACCAAAAGAACGTCCCCTATTTCGAGCCGCGGTATAAGACGGGCAAACCTGTCCAAGCCGACACACTTGAGGAATTGGCGAAAGGCATTGCGGAACGTTACAAACCGCTTGATTTCAACGTCGAGGCCTGCCTCGAAACATTGAAAGAATATGACGGTGCTGTCGTCGCCGATAAGGAGTTTGTCCCTGACAGCAAAGACGGCAATTCGACGAAGGGGCTTGCGCTCGAAAAATCCAATTGGGCACTTAAACTCGATACGCCGCCCTACCTCTGCTATGCGGCGACCTGCGGGCTGACCTTCACTTTCGGCGGCGTAAAAACCAACCTCGAGGCCGAGATCGTCGATATTAACGGTAAGTCTATTGAAGGGTTATGGGGCGCTGGGGAATGCCAAGGCGGCTTCTTCTACAACAACTACCCAGCTGGCTCCGGCCTCACCCGCGGCACCGTGTTCGGCCGTGTGGCCGGGCGCAACGCGGCCAAGTTCGCCCAACGCAACGCCTAGACAAACGCAACCTTCGACGGGCACACGGGGACCGTATAAAAGCCTCAGCCCGTCGAAGGATAAATTACCTTTAAGACCAGGGAGCGAATTCCATGACCGCCCACACCAAACTGCTGGCGTCCTTCGCCGCCGAGCTTCGCTATGAAGATATTCCGGATTCCTGTGTGCAAGCGGCCAAGGCATGCGTTCAAGATAATGTAGCCGCCTGCATCTTTGGGGCAACGACTCCTTGGACCAAGACAGTCATCAATTACGCCCAGAAAATCGGCCTTGGCGGCACTTCAACAATTCTCGGCGCCAAAGGACCAAAGGTACACGCATCTCTTGCAGCACTTGCAAATGGCGCCTCCTCCCACGCCTTCGAAATGGACTCCGTACGCATGCCGTCGACGGGCATTCATCCGGGCGCGTCCGCAGTACCGCCTGCAATGGCCGTCGCCGAAGAAATTGGCGCATCGGGTAAGGACGTCATCACCGCTTTCGTCGCCGGCATGGAGGTGATGACACGCGTTGGCTTGGCCACACACCACTCATCGGAGACAAAGGGCTTTCATGCGCCGGGGCTCACCGGCACCATCGGCGCGGTCGCAGTAGTCGGAAGCCTTCTCGGTTTGGACGAAAAGCAAATGGCCAATGCATTGGGCGTCGCGGGATCACTTTGTTCCGGCCTGATGGAATTTACCAGAGCCGGCAATGGCGCGATGGTCAAACGTCTGCATATCGGACGCGCCTGTGAAAATGGCGTCATGGCAGCTAAATTGGCCGCAGAAGGTTTCGAGGGGCCGGATACGGTGCTCGAGGGCGAGTTCGGCTACATGAATGCTTTTGCCATTGACCCGGATCTATCGGAAATTTCCAAAGACTTGAGCACCGTTTGGCATACGGACACCATTGGTTACAAACGCTGCGCCCTGCACGGCGGTGCGCAAGGACCCGTCCAAGCTCTGGAAGAGCTGCGCGCAGAAGGTGACTTCAGCCCGGAAGATATCGAGGCCATAACCTACGGCACCAGCGTCAAGATTTGCAGCAACCACAACATCCAAGAGCCGGTTGATTTAGTCGGTGTCCAATTCGGCCTACCCTTCGCCATTGCGATGTCCGCCTATCGCGATGTCACCGACCCGTTCCAAGTTTACCAAACCGACCCGTTTGACGAAAAAATTCGTGCCCTTTCCCGCCGCACCACAATCGAAGTCGATGAGGAAACCAAAAAACCCGGCCGCGCTTGGTGGTGTCGGCTCGACGTGGAACTGAAAGACGGCCGAAAACACCAAAAGATTATTCCGTGGTTCCGCGGCTCACCAAAATCTCCCATGAGCCAAGAAGAGCAAGATCGCAAGTTTAGGCTTGCAACAGCAAATGAGGATGAAGCCGCACGCGACGGATTGCTCAAGCGCATCAAGGATTTGGAAAACCAACCGGATATGGCGGCGTTGCTCGGATAAGCTTAGACTGGCGGCAAAGGAAATACCGCCATGGCCGACGATGAATTAAAACCCACCTATCGCCCCGAAGTCTTCCAGGTCGAGAACCTGGAGCACGCAAAAGCGATCATCCTGACACCGGAAGATTCGACCACCGACGAACGGTGGGAGAAGGAAACCCCCTATCTCGCCGATGAAGCCGTCTCATATCTAGGGCTTGGTCCGGACATGGTCGTCCTCGATTACGGTTGCGGTGTCGGCCGCATGGCAAAAGCGCTTATCGAACGTTCGGGATGCACGGTCATCGGTGTCGATATCAGCCAGCAAATGCGCGAACTTGCGCCAGCCTATGTGGAGGACGACCGCTTCACGATTTGCGCCCGCCCCGCCTTGGAGGCCATGATTTCCAACGGCCTTCGCGTCGATGCCGCAATTGCCGTCTGGATTTTGCAGCATTGCCCCAATGTGGAATCGGAAATCGACCTCATCAAATCCGCCCTTAAGCCCAGCGCACCGCTCTTCGTCTGCAATAATTTGCAAGCCGTCATACCAACCGACCTCGGCTGGGTCGATACGGGCTTTGAAGTGAAAACACTGCTCGCAGACAGTTTTGAAGAAATAGGTCGCTCGCGACTGTCGCCGGAATTTGTGGCGCCTCTCGCGTCTGCCACCGGCTTTATGGGCAAATACAAAAACAAGAGTGACTGACCATGGATGAAAAACAGGCAATGGCGGTTCTCCGCGCGTTTGGCAAAGCCTTCAATAAAGGCGACGTGGATGCCATTTTAGAATGCGTAACGGACGACTTTGAATGGCGGCTCGCGGAAGGCGAAGACGCCCCAGACGGTAAAATCGTCAAAGGCAAGGAAGCGGTGCGCGCAGCTTTGGAAGAGCGCGACCGTACCACCAAATCCATGCGCTTTTCGGAAACCTCCGTGCACTTTGCCGGCGATGCTGTAGTCGGCTGTTTCCGTGCCACGGGCGAAATGACCGACGGCACAAAGGTCGATCAACGGGGCGTCGATATTTATGAATTCCAAGACGAAAAAATCGCCGTAAAAGACAGCTATTGGAAGCGGATAACGTGAACGCTTAAGCCGTATTAATCCGAATGTTTAGGGTGGAATGTCGTGGGGCGCGGCTCGTCTAAATCTTCCAGTGCCACCCTTAAATCGCCAACTTCTAATCTCACCGCACCACCACCGGCAAAATGCATCGCCACCATACCGTCCGCATAGTTTACAGATAAAAGCGCAAGAAATTGGTTGCGGTTTTTACGGTCTATGCCCCGAAATGTGGCCTTCTGCACTTGGTCAAACCGCAAGCCCGCCAGCACGCGCATGCCGGTTCGCTCGCCATCGCATTCCCAGCAATATCGGCTGGCCACCAGCACAAACGAACGCTCTTCTTCAAGAAATGCGATATCGCCGATGGGTACAACCGCATCCTGCAGCAAAGCGGAAATGACCGACAAATCCTCTAGCGAGCGCGCCCTGAGGCGAACTTGTCCAATGTCATCGTCGTCAACCATTCCCTATTCCCCGATGCGCTCTATCTCCGCGCCACAGGCGGCGAGCTTTTCTTCGACGCGTTCATAACCCCGGTCCAAATGATAGACCCGGCTCACGATGGTTTCTCCTTCTGCGGCCAAGCCTGCAATGACCAGACTAACAGAAGCGCGCAAATCCGTCGCCATCACAGGTGCGCCCGTCAGGCCTTCGGCACCTCGCACCATCGCAGAGCCACCGTGAAGATTGATATTCGCGCCCATACGACTCAATTCCGGTACATGCATAAACCGGTTCTCAAAAATGGACTCAGTGATCATGGATGCGCCGTCCGCCAAGCTCATGAGCGCCATAAATTGCGCCTGTAAGTCAGTGGGAAAGCCGGGAAACGGCTCGGTCATCACATCTACACCGGTAAGCCTGCCGTTCGGACATGAAACGTGTATGCCCCCATCAGCTTCCGTCACCAGGGCACCTGCCTCGTTGAGCTTCTCCACCAGAGAGCCTATATGATCCAGCCGCGCGCCTTCCAACAACACATCGCCGCCAGTCGCTGCGACCGCCATTGCATAGGTGCCCGCTTCGATCCTGTCGGGAATAACCCGATGTTCACCGCCGCCAAGCGTCTTAACGCCGCGAATAGTCAATGTATCGGAGCCGATGCCCTCAATGTTGGCACCCATGGTCGTCAAGCAGTTGGCGAGATCAATGATCTCCGGCTCGCGTGCGGCATTGATCAGCTTGCTCTCGCCGTCCGCAAGTGCGGCTGCCATCATAATATTTTCCGTGGCGCCAACGGACACGAAAGGAAAGGTGATCTCCGCGCCGCGCAACCCGTTCGGCGCTTTGGCGTGCACATAGCCCTTATCAAGGGTGATATCCGCCCCTAATTGTTCCAGCGCTTTTAAATGCAAATCCACCGGGCGTGTACCGATGGCGCAACCTCCTGGTAGCGATACAGTCGCCTGACCTTCCCGGGCCAAGATAGGCCCTAACACCAAAATGCTCGCCCGCATTTTGCGAACCAGATCGTAGGGTGCGGTGGTGTTAGTGATTTCTCCCGCCTTGAAAGCAATCGCGCCATTCGCGCGGTCCCAATCGACAGATACGCCGTGTTGGGCCAGTAATTCCGCCAAGGTGACGATATCAGCCAATTCGGGCAAATTGGTCAGCGTCAAGGTCTCTTTGGTCAACAGGCTCGCTGTCATCAAGGGCAATGCAGCGTTCTTCGCGCCACTGATCGGAATGACGCCCTGTAGCTTCCGTCCACCTTTGATGCTTATCCGGTCCATACCGCTCTTCGCTGTTACGCGCGCACTGGGCGCGCTTTCCTCTGCAATGGTATCAAAATCTCGTGGCGTCAACGACTGATCCTACAACTCGGCTCTAAACTTTTGGCAGCGTAACGCCGCGCTGGCCCATATATTTACCGTCGCGGTCCGCATAAGAAATCTCAGGCTCACCTTCGCCTTTGAGAAACAAGAACTGGCACGCCCCCTCTTCCGCATAAATTTTCGCGGGCAACGGCGTTGTATTGGAAAATTCGAGGGTTACATGGCCTTCCCATTCCGGCTCCAAGGGCGTCACATTCACGATGATACCGCAGCGCGCATAGGTCGACTTGCCCAGGCAAATCACCAATACGTTACGCGGGATGCGAAAATATTCCATTGTCGAGGCGAGCGCGAAGCTGTTCGGCGGAATAATGCATACATCCGTATCGCGCTCGACAAAGCTTTGATCGGAAAACGCCTTCGGATCGACGATGGCATTGTCCACATTGGTGAAAATCTTGAATTCACGGCTGACCCGAGCGTCGTAACCATACGAGGACACGCCGTAGGAAATCATCCCGTCTCGACGCTGCGAATCCACATATGGTTCGATCATGCGGTCTTTTTGGGCGCGTTCGCGTATCCAGCTATCAGGCATGATCGACATCTAAAGCACCTCCATTTGGCAGATGGGCCATTGACCACCAACGACCACCAATGGCCACGGGCGGCCCGAGCGGCCACGATCGAGCGCGCCCTTACCAACGGTGCACTCTCCTGGATGACTAATAGATGATGGTGGCGATCACAAGGCGAGGTTGCGTCCAGACTGAGGTAGTCCGCTAGCAGTTTTTATCGACATTCTCAGTCGCGGTGCGGTCGCGCATTTGCGCCTTTCTTTTCAATAGGTTCTCACGCAGCAAAGCACTTTGCTTAACTCTGCGGGCGGCTTCCCTTGCTTTCCCACGTCCGGTTGCCGTAGGTGCTGATTTCGGTGGTGTATCGCTCATTTACTCGGTGATTCGGCTCAAAGTGGTTTGGGTAGGGAAAACATAATCCGCTAGCGGTCCGAAAACCAGCACCGGATCGCTTGGAGCGCTTGCCCACCTCGATACCCTGTGGCATAAGGCGAACCTCTTTGCACGGAGCCGCCGTAGCTCAGGGGTAGAGCGCACCCTTGGTAAGGGTGAGGCCCGCAGTTCGATTCTGCGCGGCGGCACCATTTTTCCCCACCTTATGCATACTGTATTTGCAACATTTCGTCCGTCCAGCGTTAATCCGTTGGTTTCAGCAATCCCGCACTCGCCGGCCAGTTCCGCCCTCCAGAAGCAGCGCAACCTTTCAAACAGAGCGACACCAGCACTCTCCCGACATAGCTGCTTGAATTAGCTGAGCGTGCGGGGAATTTGCGATGAGTGGTGGTGGAGGATCGGCGCGGATCGCGTTAAATCCAGGGCGAAGGTGAAGCGTGCCGGGAAGGTGAGAACCGTGCCATCCACCTCAAACGCGAAAGAATAAACCCCAAACACCAAGTCTGACCGCTCCGCCGGATGGAAGGTGCCAACCGTATCTTCATGCAATGTCACGCTGAGCGAGTCGCGCGAAAGAAGCTGCTCGAAATACGCTTTCAGCGCCTCCCGACCGACAGCAGTATGCGGTGAAAAGGTCGGCATCAAGGTAGCGTCCGGGTCATACAAATCTAGAACTGCCTCCCCGTTTCGCTCATTCACCAAACCTGCCCAATACCCCGGGAAACCGCTTGCATCAACGGATAGCGCCATTCTTCCCTCCTCCTCGTATGTCCAATTGCAAAATAGTTCGGGCAAAGGCTCTAATGGGTTTGCCGCGCCTCGTCCAGACAGAAAATAATCGACATGCGAAATCCAAGTGATTTTTCTTCAAACACGCTATGCTGCCGCGCCAAACGTAAAAGAACGCCCGACCGGAATGCACACCGCCCCTCCAGACGCCATTTCAAAGTTTCAAATCCTGAAAGAGGTATTTGGCTTCGACGATTTTCGTCCCGGCCAGGAGCAGGTCATTGACGCTCTCTTAGCCGGACGCCATGCGCTTGCGGTGATGCCGACCGGATCCGGCAAAAGCTTCTGTTTTCAGGTCCCCGCCCTCATGCGCGACGGACTGACCATCGTCGTCTCGCCGCTCGTCGCGTTGATGCAAGACCAAGTCGCCGCATTACAGCTAGCGGGCGTCGCTGCAGACAGCATCAATTCCGCGAAAGACCGTTCGGAGAATGTGAGGATTTGGCACCGTGTTACAGATGGCGACCTCAAAATTCTCTATCTGGCCCCGGAACGGTTGATGACCGAACGTATGCTGGCCGCCCTCGAGAATCTCAATATCAGCCTCATCGCCATCGACGAAGCACACTGCATTTCCCAATGGGGACCCGCGTTCCGTCCTGAATATGAAATGCTGAGCAATTTGAAAACGCGCTTTCCGAAGGTCCCCATCGCCGCCCTAACAGCAACAGCAGATGGCGTCACGCGTGCGGATATCGTCGACAAGCTCTTTGCCGGCAACGTGGAGTCCACCGTACTGGGCTTCGATAGGCCCAACATCAAACTTGCAGTGGAAATGAAACGCGACTGGAAGCAGCAAATGCTAGCGCTGGTAAAATCGCACGCCGACGAATGCGGCATTGTCTATTGCTTATCGCGTAAGAAAACCGAGGAAGCAGCAACATTTCTTTGCGAAAACGGCGTTCGCGCCCTCCCCTATCACGCTGGCATGAGCGTAGACGACCGCAATGCCCACCAGAACCTATTCATGACGGAGCCGGGTGTTGTTATCGTCGCGACTATCGCCTTTGGCATGGGGATCGACAAATCCGATGTGCGGTTCGTATTTCACGCGGACCTTCCAGGCAGCGTCGAAGCCTACTACCAGGAAATTGGCCGGGCCGGTCGCGATGGCGCGCCGGCGGAGGCGCATATGCTTTTTGGCCTGGCTGACATGCGCATGCGCCGTGTGTTCATCGAAGAAGAAGACAGCGGGCCGGACCGCAAGCGACGCGAACATCAACGGCTTGATGCATTACTCGGCTATTGCGAAGCACCCGAATGCCGGCGGCGCACCTTATTGGATTATTTCGGTGAAACCAGCACGCCCTGCGGCAATTGCGATCTTTGCCTAAACCCAACAGACCGTATCGACGGCACCGAAGACGCCCAAATGCTACTAACGGTCATTCGCCAAACAGGCGAATTGTATGGCGCTGCCCACGTCATTGATGTGGTGCGCGGTACGGAAACAGAAAAAGCGCTCAAGGCCCGGCACAACCAATTACCCACCTTCGGTCAGGGAACAAACCACAAGGTCCAGGAATGGCGATCAATCATACGACAGCTGGTCGCCGTGGGTTTCCTCAAGATCGACATCGAGGGGTATGGCGGACTCAAAATTACCGAGAAAGGCAACGCGCTCGAGAACGGCCAAGAAACATTTCAGTATCGCGAAGACACGGTAAAACGCGCGCCAGCCAAATCGAAGAAATCAACGCCCGTCGATGACGGCGACCCCCTAACAGAGCCACAATCGGATTTACTCGGCAAACTCAAACAACTCCGCCTGAGCCTCGCCAAGGACCGCAATGTTCCGGCCTATGTGATTTTTCCGGACCGTTCTCTACTGGACATGGCCCGCCGCCAACCCCGTGACGAAACCGAATTCGCCCAAGTAAATGGTGTTGGAGCCGCGAAATTGCGCGATTTTGCAGAACCCTTTCTTCAAACTATCAATGAAGCGGACGCTTAAGACCTCACGCAGAAAAATCCTCAAATTCCCTACCAATGGGGACCAGTATTAACCATCATTGAAATATGCTACATTTCTTCAGGCTTAGTGACTCAGCTAAAATTGGGCATGAGGAATAACAATGAACGCGCGCCAAGGCGATATAATCGTTGGAGTGTCATCGCTGGCATTAGTCGTTTATTTATACATCGCAACAAATGACATGCCGGAGGGCCCTGCCGGTTTTCCGCGTCTTATTGCTCTGGGGTTTTTAGTGTGCGGGCTAATTCTGCTGGCCCGCGCGCTGCTCAACAAGACCGAAACCAAACTCATTTTCGCCGATATAAACTGGCCTATCATCTGCACCCTCGGCGCCTGCTGGATGGTTGTAATCTGGCTCGTGACCTCGCTCGGCTTTCTCATTCCCGGCAGCGTTTTTATTGCGGTCATGGCTTGGTTTTTAATGGGCCGCCCAAAAGAGACCGCCGAAATTGCCCGCATCGGCCTCTTTACCGTTGGAATGACGGTCGGTCTTTGGATTGTGTTTCATAAGTTGCTGGGTGTGGAAACACCGGCAGGTCAGGATTGGTTTTTATTTTAAAGGGAATTTTTTAATTTTTAATAAGAGAGAGTGAATCTCCAGTCGAACAAATTGTTCGAAACAATGCCAAACAGGAAGGAGACTACTCATGATTAAGACCACTACAGGCAAATTTAGTCGCCGAATAATGACCGTAGCAGGCATCGCTGCTTTCTCGTCCGCGTTTTTACTGCCGGCTGCTCCGGCAGTGGCAGAATATCCCAACAAACCGATTACAGTCGTCGTCGGTTGGGGGCCAGGTGGCGGCATCGACACCTATATTCGAACCGTCGGCAAGCACGTCAAAAAATATTTGGGCGTCGAATTCAAGATTATCTACAAAAAAGGCGGTGGCGGAAAAGTCGCGCATAATTTGTTGGTCAAAAATTACAAGGCCGATGGCTACACTATTGCAGCCGCCAACATTCCCCATCAATCGATCCTGATCCTCCCCCTTTGAATTGGTCCATCCTATTGTTGAGTAAAAGGAGGACTGAA
>Ga0055584_100001596_pt1 | contig 22209 bp, 17 predicted proteins | sample OSDHelmetaG_FD_58716 | JGI IMG/M metagenome (GOLD analysis project Ga0055584, IMG submission 58716) | Pelagic marine sediment microbial communities from the LTER site Helgoland, North Sea, for post-phytoplankton bloom and carbon turnover... | ecosystem: Environmental > Aquatic > Marine >...
GTAGACGATCACGGTGTTTTTTTACAGTGGAAAGATCGTTCACAGCCGCTGCGCGTTCCCACCGGCGACCGCCTCGCCGCTACGGTATCAAAAAAATTCAACCTCAACGGCGAATACTTTCATTTGCTAGACCCGCAGTTGGGACTACGCGTTAAAACGTCCTATTATCGCACGGCCTTTGAGAATACGCCTGCTGCGGGCGGGCTGCGCTCGACGGCACAGAAGCTCTACGCCGAGTTGCAGGCGGACTATAGCTATAATGCGAAGTTCCGATTGACGGCGGGTTTTGTCGGCGAAAATGATCGCGTGGATTCACCAAAGAGTTTCCTCGGACGTCGTTCGGTGCGCAGCGTTGGTTTTTATGGGCAGGGGGTGTATTCGCTGCGCCAGCAGTTCGATCTGACGGCGGGAGTGCGCTATGATGGGAACCAACTCGCCGCCGCGCGTGCGGGGTTTTCACAGGGGCCCTGTCCGCCGTTAGAGCCTACCAGCGCGCGCGGCCGGGGGCAGCTTAGTCCGCAGGTCGGCCTTTCTTATCGGCCGCAGGCGGGGACGGCGCTGCGCGCTTCGGCGGGGCGCGGTTTTCGCGCCCCATCGGTCTCGGAGATCTTTACGCAGGCCCAGGCTTCGGGGGTACTCGTCTGCGCCAACCCGTCTTTAAACGCCGAGCGCAGCTGGTCCTACGAAGTGGGGGTGCGTCAAGAACTCGGCACCTTTGCTTTTTTTGATGGGGCCCTTTTCTGGAGCGAGTATCGCCAGCTGATAGAAGCGCGGCCCGACCCGCGTTCTTCGGGTGCTACACCGATTGCGCGCTTTGTCAATTTGTCGCGTGCGCGCGTGCGCGGCATCGAGGCGGAGCTGCGCGCGGCATTGCCCTTTGATATAGAAGGCAAGCTCGCCTATACCTATGTCGACGGTGTTGAAAACTTGGATGTGAATGCGACTTTGCCGCCCTATTGTCACGGGGATTATGCGCCGGGAGGACAAGCACCTTTGCCCTTCCGCGCTCGTCATGCGCTATGGTCTGGGCTTAGCGGTAGATACGGTGCAACCGAATTGGGACTAGACTTCCAGGCGACGAGTCGTTTTGAGCGCGTATCCGGGCTCTTTGCCGAATGCGGTCGCGACCAGTTGCCCGTGTACCAGCTCGATTTTTTTGTCGGCCGCCAATGGCGTATGCTGCGCTTCAACGCGCGCTTGGACAACGCCCTGCAATACCACTACGTGTTGGGCGAGCGTCAGCTACAGCCACCGCGCCGCCTTTCGCTGAGCGTAGGAGGTGTCTTGTAATGGTTTTGTTTTTAACCAGAGGGGAGAGTGCGCAAAATGAATAAGGCTAGTCTGCGTCAGTGGCGCGAAGCATTGGACGATGGGGCGTTGGACTCCTTCTTAGCCGATGTATACGGCGCAGAGGCGATAGATGTTTGGAAGCAGCACTACGTCCAAGCGCTGGACTTATTTGCAATGCGCTATGGTCAAGAGGGCCTCGTGGTCATAGCGCGTTGCCCTGGGCAGATGAATTTAATGGGGCAGCATATAGACTATGGGGGGATGCCCTCGGTGCGCATGTCGGTGCGCGGGTCCGACACGCTGACACTGGCCAAAGTCAACGATGAGGGGAAAGTGCGCGTGAGCAGTCACCTCGAATACGCGGGGGAGGAGACCGACCGTTTTGAGCCATTTGAACTGGAGCTCAGCGAGATAGTCCCCGAGGAGAATGTCGGCACGCGCGAGGCGTTGATGCACTATGCCGGCCAGGTCTGCCAGCGTCGTATAGAGGAGACCGGCAGTGCCCAAGACCACCATTGGTCGGTGCTGGTGGCTGGACAACTGGTGTATTTAGAAAGCTATTTCCGTCAGCGCCTGGTGCTCAAAGGCTTTGATGCGCTGGTGTGGAGCAATGTCTCGCCCAGCGGCGGCATGAGCTCATCCTCGGCACTCGTCGTGTCTACGGCCTGCGCAGCACTCGGCGTACATGGTCTCGTGCCCAATATAGACTTGCCGGAAGCGGATTTGGTCGACGGCGTGGGGACTTCGGAGTGGATTCGTGGGACGCGCGGCGGCACGGCAGATCACGGTGGCATGGTAATGGGGCGCAGCGGCAAGCTCGTGGGCGTCGGCGTTTTTCCCGCCGCACCCGTCGGTGAGGCGAGTCTTCCCGCGGAGTATGTGGCATTAGTACTGGATACGGGAGTGCCGAGGGTGTACGATGAGGCCGTCAAAGAAGAGACGGTTGTCGCCTATCCTTTGGGGGTTTTTGTTGTACGAGACCTGCTCTTACCGCGTCTAAGAAACGAGGCGGCATTCCAGGGGCTGGTCTCAGACTATAAAGAACGCATCCATATGATACGCGATATCAGCGAAGAGAATTTGGGGCTCGGCGTGGAGGCGATCTATCGCCTATTGCTGGAAATGCCGGCGCTCACGAGCATGGAAGAAATCGCGGTGCAGGCCGAACTCGCCGGGGTGGCAGACGCCTATTCTACTATGCATGCGCGCGAGGTGGAGGGAAAATTCCAGGCCATGTCAGACGCGACGCCCATCTATTTGCGTCGGCGTTTTACCTTTGGTTTGGCCGAACAGGATCGAGTGCGTTATGTGTTGGACTATCTCGCGAAGGGCGATATGGTTACAGCGCTTGAATTGGCGCGGATTTCCCACGTGGGCGATTTCGATACTGAGGTTGAGCAACGGGAGTTGCTCCATCTCATCGCAGAGGCTCAGAAAGGAGAAGAGCGGGCGCGGCTCTGTTTCTTGTCGGGGGGCTACGGTCGCATGACGCCCGCATACGACTTGGTCGTGCGGCGGGTAAATGAATACTTGATCGAGACGGGTGGATTAGAGGCGGGGGCACTGCAGCGCCTGGGGGCGGGGTGGGGCGGGAATATGGGCGGCTTGATTCGCCGCGACTATATCTACGGTGCGCGGTGCGCGGAGTTTACGCGTTTTTTAAAGGACGAATTGGCTATTGAAGCCGATTTGGAAGCGTGTGTAGCGGTGCCTGGAGAAGGCGCTGGTCTCGTAGAATGGCCGGAGGAGAATTGAAGTGGAGAACTTATTGCAGGGTATGAAAGTATTGGATTTGACGCGCGTTTTGGCCGGCCCCTACGCGTCTATGGTATTAGCCGATTTAGGAGCCGAAGTGCTCAAGGTTGAGTTGCCGGAAAAAGGCGACGAAGCGCGTGGCTTCGGTCCATTTCAAAACGGTGAGAGCGCCTATTTTACCAGTGTGAACCGCGGCAAAAAAAGTGTCACGATAGATTTGCGCACAGAGGCGGGCTGCGCTTTGGTCAAGCGCTTGGTGCGCGAATGCGATGTGTTGCTTGAAAATTTTCGTCCCGGCAGTATGGCGCGTTTTGGTTTGGACTATGAGAGTGTGCAGCGAGAAAATCCGCGTTTGGTCTACGCGTCTATTTCAGGTTTCGGCCAGACCGGTCCCTATGCCCAGCGCCCGGCTTACGACGTGATCATTCAGGCGATGGGGGGCATTTCGAGCATTACGGGTGAGCCCGGTGGCGCCCCCGTGCGCGTCGGCTCCTCGGTTGCCGATTTGAGCGCCGCCCTCTTTGGCGTCGTCGGAATTTTAGCTGCTTGGGGCCGCGCCAAAGAAACGGGCACTGGTCAGCAGGTCGATATTTCGATGCTCGACTGCCAGGTGGCGCTTTTGGAAAATGCCGTCGCTCGCTACTACGTCAACGACGAAGTGCCGCAGCCGCTGGGCTCGCGGCACCCGACGATCACGCCCTTTCAGTATTTTGCCGCCGCAGACGGTTATATCGTAATTGCCGCCGGCAACGACGGGCTGTGGCGCAAGCTCTGCACGGCGCTAGAACTCGAAGAGTTGGCCGACGATGCGCGTTTTGTCGACAATGCCGCGCGCACGCAAAACCACGCCGAGATGGAGCCGCACTTAGCACGGGCTTTTCGTGCGCGCAGCGTGGAAGCCTGGTGTGAGTTGTTGGGAACAGCGGGCATCCCCTGCGGTCCGATCCACGACGTGGGGCAGGTCTGCCGCGATGCACAGGTGGCGGCGCGGGAAATGATCATCGAGTTGGAGCACCCCATAGCAGGGCGGCAGAAGATGCCCAATACGCCGCTCAAGTTCTCGCAGACGCCGATTGAACTACAGGAACCGTCGCCGCTCTTGGGACAACATACGGAGCAGGTCTTGGGCGAGTGGCTAGGGCTGAGTGCGCAAGAATTGGCGGCGCTGCGCGAGGAGGGAGTTATTTGATTCGCGGGATATTTTTGGGATTCTTGGTTTTGTGCGCATCCTGTGCGGTGCTACAAAAGAAAGCGCTCGATGCCGAGTTAACACAAAAAGCAAAGGCGCTGCTGAGCGAGGGCGACTTTGTAGAGGCGCTGCTGATGCGACGCTTTACGGACGGACGTCTATTGGTGCGCTTGCAGGATGGCGGTGTGTTTTTTCTCGATCCTAAAAAGACCTGTTCGTGGTGTTGGATCTACGTCGATCGCCGCGTCTATGTCGATATGCGAGAGCGCACGGCCGTGCTCGTTAGCCCAAAAGGTGAGCGCATCGAGTGTTGGAACGGCGGCCGCATGGAGAATTTTTAACAAGCGACAAATTGGAGCACGCGATGCATATAACAGACGCACAACTAGCTCTGTTTAAAGAACAGGGCTTCCTCATTGTCGAAAACTTTCTCACTGCAGATGAAAAAGATGCGGCCCTCGCAGGTTTTTTTCATTTCTTTGCGCCTCCGTACGACGAGTATATTGAAAAGGAGCGCCAGAACGACAGGCCGCGGCAGGTGCTTTTTCCCTGGGACCACTCGGGCCTTAACCACGCTGCTATTCACCCCGATCTAGTCGATGCGGCGGAGCGCATCTTGGATACGCGCGAGATCCGTCTCTGCGAGAGCCACCTGGGCATGAAATACGCCGGCGAAGAGCACTGGACCTCTTTTCATATCGACTATGGAAACAACACGCTGGGGCCACTCATCGAAAAAGATGATTTTATGAATTTGTCCTGTTTCTATTGTTTTGACGATGTCGAAGAAGGCATGGCGCCGATCCGTATGGTCCCCAATGGTCGTCCAGACGAAGAAGCGGTGCCGATGATCGTCCCGGGTGGTTCGCTCTGTCTCTACAGCGTCTTCACGCGACACGCCGCTTCAGATTTTGTCGCCCCCAGCGGCCATCGCCCGGTGATGTGGGTGGGTTTTACGCGCAAAGATCGGCCATGGGATGGCGGGCGAAGTTTTACTTATAAGAGCGGAGCCAGCAGCGAGGCGATGGGGCGCCTTATGGCCGAGTCTACGCCGCGTCAGCGCGAGTTGTTGGGGTTTCCACCACCGGGCGACGCGCTGTGGTGCGACTCCTTTATCGAGGGCATGGCGACGCGTTATCCCGGATTTGACCCCGCGCCGTATTTTGCTGCTAAAAATAGCTAAGGGGAAATGCGAAGAGCCGGCTTTGGTTAAGTTCTAGCTTAAAGTCATCAGTATTGCGGACTATTGTTGCTCGTATATGGCCTAGTTTTTGGGGTGATATGCTATAGAACTGCATCTCGAAGTGTGCGGGAAGCGCAAAAGAGTATCGCGTTTTCACTCACGGAAGTATCAAAAGTCTTCATTTTGTAATAGCCTACAAATATAAATATTCATATAAGTATCTGTATTTATTTTTCTTATGTGGCATTTGTGTGTTTTTGGCAGGGGTTTTGCTACAATCGTTTTATATAGAACGGGGTAGAGCTCATGTCTGAACAAATTGCAAAAAATATAGCGGAGCCCGACGCACCTGAGTTCGGTGCCCAAGTTGAAGAATGGGCGGGCGCTTTTGTGGTGAGAGGGGCGATCCATAACCGCGGTCTCATCGGTGGTATCGGCCTAAAAGTTTTAGATTCCCAACCCCTGCAAACAGCTGTTGGGAATAGCGAGAGCAAGTTGTTGTTGGAGAAGATCGTCCTTGCTCGAACTCAGGAGGCTTTGGCAGCGGCTGGCATATCATATGGAATAAAGGACGAGGCCCTACAGGGTGCTGTCGACGATTTCATAGCGAGTTTGAGCGCTGGTAGCGAGGATGTTATTACTCGCAAAGTAGCGGATGGTGAGGCCCCAGAACCTGGCAGCAATGGCCATATCGAATACGCCCTTAACTACAAGGGACATGCCTTTTGCGAATTGGCTTCCCTCAAAGCGAATAGCACGCGTAAGCAATGTACGGTCGTGCATGCGCAGGATGTGTTGGCCGTTCTGCAACCGCCGGAAAAAGCCAAGCCGGGGGTCGCCGTTACGGGGGAGAGTATTGAAGCCAAAGACGAAAAACGCGAAAAGGGGCAGAGTCTTGAGGAAATAGCTGGAGAGGGAACCACCATAAGCAATAAAAATGTGCTGGCCCTCTGGGATGGTATGTGTGAAGAAGATGCTAAGGGATGCTTACGCGTCGTACCAATTATTGTCGTGAAGCAAGTGGATGAGGTGTCGGGGCATATACCGGAAGCAGGTGTGAGTGCTGCCAATGTCACAGTATTGGGGGATATGCGCGCGCAGGGGGTGGCTACTACGGAAACGCTCTTTGTTGGCGTCGAAAGCCTCGCCGCCACAATTGAGGGGCACGCTGCCGTGCACGCGCGTAATATGGTCTTGGCTGGTCGTGCTGTCGGCGAGGGCGAGGGGCGTACGGCACCGATTGTCGTAGACGAGATGTGCGTGTTGGGAGAAGTGGTGAATCGCGGTATTAGTGCCCGCCGGATCTTTGTCGCTCGCGACTGCCATTTTGCCCACCTCGATGGTGAGGACGGCATATGGATTGATGGCAGCCTGCGCGGTGGTGTGGCCCAGTGCCGCAATATATTACAGGTCTATGGAGATTTGGGCACAGAGGGTGGTGGTAGTCGCACGCGCATCACCTTGCCCAGTGAGCCAATCAGTGCGCACCACCTTCAAAAGATAGCCAAGGGACTCAAGAAGCAGAAGGATCGACTGCAGGAGCTCCAAGCCGAGGTTGAGGAGATCGACAAGCGCGCAGAAAAGCGCGCAAAGAGCGATGAGTACTGGGCTAAGTTGCTGCAAGGTGAGCGCTGCCAACCGCAGGGGCCCATGCAGATGCGGTCGTTGCAGCAATATGCTGAACTCACGCAAAATAAACATGCCCTAGAGCGCAAGGTTAAAGGCGTAAAGAGGGAGTTGATGCGGCTGTTAGTAGAGAAGAAAAAGGTGGATGAGACAAATAATCAACCGAGAAGTGCCACTGTCGCCGTCGGGGGTACGCTCTTTTTGGACACGAGCTTTGAGACCGAGGGCGAAATGGAAAAAGAGGACCTAGAACTCGGAGTCAACTTCGAGTACGACGGGGTCCGCTTTAGCAAAAGCAGCCTGAGTGAAGCGCGCAAAGTGCTGATGCGTCAGGTCAATGCCTATCGCGAGAAAGAGATGGCTAGCGCAGGTGAAAAACAGGCGGCTATCGATAAGATGTTTGAGGGGCAGGGCAAAAAGCCCACGGGGCGACAGATGGAAAATCGCCTTTTTGAACTGCATCTGGACTGGGTCGACGGTGAGAATGCAAAAGAGTTCGAGGTGCAGGCTACACTCAAGGTATGGGCTACAGAACCGTCTAAGGTCATCGTGAAGAATACAGCACGGCTACACGAGGTGATGGAGAATGTATTGGTGCAGATCTCCGCGAATGGCGCTCGCGCCAATTTTAGTATTCAGCACATAGAGCAGCAGGTGGGGGCGTGGCGAGAAGATGCGGATATACGCACCGAACTCGAAAGCATCGCCATGGGCGACATGAACGCCCTTTCTCTTGTTGCCGCTAGTTAGCGGCAACAAGAGAAAGGCTCACTATTGATGATAGCGCAGGCTCCGCCCAGGGAGCGCCGCGCCCAAGTCTTCGATTTCTTTACCCGCGCGTATGATCGGCGCGCCGTTGACGACGACGTGCTCAATGCCCGCACAGTATTGGTGCGGGTTCTGATAGGTCGCCACGTCGCGCACCTCGTCGGCGTCGAAGACGACGATATCGGCAAAATATCCTTCCTTGAGATGTCCGCGTTCTTTTAGGCCAAAGCGCTGGGCTGGATAGGCGCTGAGTTTGTAGACGGAATCCTCCAACGAAAAGAGCTTGTGGTCGCGCACGCAGGGGCCGAGTAGGCGCCCAGATGAGCCATACATGCGTGGGTGCACGGCGCCGTCGGGAAAGAAGATGCCGTCGGTGCCCATCATGTATTTCTCGTGTGCTAAGAAGGGGTGCACCAAGGCGTCATCGCCGTGGTGGAAAACGAGTAATACGGCGAGGTTTTCGTCGATGAGCAGGTCGCAGAGCGCGTCGGTGGCTTGTTTGCCGCTCTCTTTGACATAGGTGCCTAGGGGTTGGCCGATATAGCGAGCGTTGTCGCGGCCGGGAAGCCAGGCGATAAAAATATCGTCGAGGTCGACCTCGTAGCGGGCGATCACGCGGGCGAAGCGTTCGCGCACGGCCGGATCGGCCAGTTTAGAAATCACTCCGAGGGGGCCATCTTCCCAAACTTCGTAGGGCAGCATATAGTTGAGCATGGTCGAGCCGGGCAAATACGGGTATACATCGAAGGAGAAGTCCACTTCGTTGACGGCGACCGTATCGACGTAGTGCATGAGCTCGTCGATTTGCTGCGGGGTCGTGCCCTTGAAATGCGATATGTGCACCGGCACGCCGGCGCGCCGGCCGATCTCGACCGCTTCTTGTACGCCTTCTAAGGTGCCTTTTTTATAGCGTACATGGGTGACGTAGAGGCCGTTATCTGCGGCCATCGCGGTGCAGGCTTCGACTAGCTCGTCGGTGGTGGCAAAGCACTCGGAGATATAGTCGAGACCAGTGGACAGACCCACGGCACCTTCGGCCATACCGCGTTCGACGCCGGCGCGGATCTCGCCCATTTGTACATCGTCGGGCACGGCGCGGCCCCAGCCCATAGCCATGGTGCGCAGGTGGGCATAGGGCAGATGAGTGATGGCGTTCTGGGCGGTTTTGCCGTCGAGGCCTCGCATGTAGTCGTCGAGGCTATGCCAACCGTCGTAATCGCTGAGAAGCAGGCCGTTGAGGGCGCGCATATAGTAGACCCAGTGGGGCCAGGTGCGCTCGTCGACGGGGGCGTAGGAGATGCCGTCGGCCATGATGACTTCGCTGGTAAATCCCTGCATCGTTTTGGGCAGGAAATTGGCGATCTTGCGCAGCCAGCCGTCCGAGTGGTTGTGCACGTCGACAAAACCGGGGGCGACGACCTTGCCTTCGGCGTCGATGCGCTGGCCGGTCTCGGCTGTGGAGAGGTCGCCGATGGCTGCGATACGGTCGCCGCGCAGGCCTATATCGCCAACAAAACGAGGTTTTCTCGTGCCATCAATCAACGTGCCATTCGAAATGATCAGATCATAGCTCAAGGTCAGTGTTCTCCTTGCAGTAGTTCGACTTCTAAATCGTCAAAAAAAGAGGTGCCACAACCGTCCTGGCGCAAGATGATACAAATGGTACTTACATCGGGCGGTGGTGGACCGTGGATTTCGACCGAGACGCGCGTCCAGTCGTTGTCGCCTATTAGTTTTTGCGAACAAATATAAGGAAAGCGCTCGGGGGTGTTATAGAGCGCCCAGCGCACGGCTATACACGTGCCGCGGCCATCGACGCCTCGCGTCTCGATATAGGCGCTAATGCGGAACCCCGTCGCCTGCGTCCAGCGCTGTACCCAGGCCCCATCGCCCTCGCGGTTCATATACCACTCGCTGGGCCCATCCGACTCCTTGGCGATCTTGAGCGAGAATGCGTCGCTGCGGCCATGCTCTTTGCACCATTCGGTGCCAGGGCCGGCGGGCAACCAAGGCCATGGGTCGGTGGGCAACGAACTGGCTTGGTTTAAAACGAGACCCTGTGCAAAACTAGTTTTGCGTTCGTAGAGGGGAAGTTCTGTATGCCCGTTATAATTAATCGTCGGCACGGGGGCGGCGCGTTTTTGCAGGTCGGCCACTTGGGTGTCGGGGCAGAGCACTAGACGGAACTGCTCGCGGATGGGAGCGTAGAGCTCGTCGCGGCTGTAGCCGGCGTTAAAGTGGATATCGTAGCCCCAATTGCAGACGCCGATCGCGGTGCGCGCGGCCGTAGCGCCGACAAACTGAAAAGCTGGGTTGTTGCCCGGATCGTCGGCTAAGACGAGTAGACCATCGGGGGCAAAGGCCTGTGGGCTGGCGATGCTCGTGGCCATGTGGTTGAGCGGCATTTGCCAGACCTGACCGTCCACTTTTTCTGCTAAGAGCCGCGTGTGACGAGCCTGCCACATGCCGGGAAAGGGGGCGACGGGGGCGGGCAAATCGGCATACCACGGGTCGCAGTATTCAAAGCGCAGGCGATCAGTGGGGAAATCGCGCGCATTGTCGAAGAATTCAGGACTGTGAATTTCGAGCTGGGCCGCAAAGTCGTAGACATAGGAATGCGTCGCAGCATCATAGGATATGGTGGCGAAACGGCGCGATGTTGCCACCTTGCCGGGGTCGCTCGTCACGACTTCAATTTCGAGTCGGTCGCTCTGGCGGCCGCGCACGTTTATCGCGAGCAATTCGGTCGTGGCGATCGGGCCCATTTTCCAGTAGAGCTGTACGCCGGCAACGAGGGGGCGGCTCCCTGGTCGGAGGCGGATTTCGCGCAGCTCGATTGGCTTGAGGATCTGCTTGAAATAGCGTAAGTTCTGCTCTGGCTCTTCGACGAGATGGTCTTGTAGACGAGCGATGGGTTCGTCGTTGTCGTAGATCCACTCCTGGCCAGCGCAAATGCCGCCGTGGGTCTTTAGGTCGAAATGGGCTACGTGGGGCATGGACTCTCTCTTTACTCTAAAGGAGAGTCGAAATTACCAAGAGCAGGGGAACATGGCAAGGCAGCAGAGTCGGGGAACGCTAAGTGCGGAAAAAATGAAGGTCGGGGGCGTCGAGCTCGCGCTGGGACACCCTGTGGAAGGGGAACAACAGTGGATAGGCCAAGGGGAGACCATTCGCGAGTTAATGGCCTGTTGGATGGTGCTCGACGAAAAGGATTTGCCGCTCTCGCCGCGTCTGGTCGGGCCGCCGGGAATTGGCAAGACGACGCTGGCTATGGCCGCGGCGCGCAAACGCCAGCAGCCGCTCTATATATATCAGTGCACCAGTGATACGCGCCCCGAAGACCTGCTGGTAACGCCGGTCTTGGCCGAGTCGGGCAAAATTGCCTACCACGCCTCGCCGCTGGTTTCGGCCATGCTCAAGGGCGGTATCTGCGTGCTCGATGAGGGCAACCGCATGAGCGAGAAGAGCTGGGCTTCACTTGCGCCTCTCTTGGACCACCGCCGCTACGTCGAGTCGATCATTGCCGGTATTTCTATCGATGCGCACGACGATTTTCGCTGCTGCGTGACGATGAACGATGACGAGTCGACCTACGAAGTGCCCGATTATATTCTCTCGCGCTTGCAGCCGACCTTGGAAATTGGTTTCCCCAGCCGCCAGGACGAGATGGAAATTTTGCGCTACCACCTGCCCTTTGCCGAAGCAAAACTGCTCGATATTACGGTCGATTTTTTACAGCGGGCACACCAGCTCGACCTAGAGTTTTCGCCGCGCGACGGCATCCATATCGTTCGCTACGCGCTCAAGCGTTTAGCGCAGGAAGAAGGACACCCGCTCTCGGTCGATTTGGCCTGGAGTGATGCCCTTGAGAAGGTGTTGGGCCCCGAAGCGCTCGACCTAGACCGCTTGGCGGCCGAGCGCGACCAGAATTTAGGTGACGCACTGCCATCGATGGATTTACAGGACTTCTTCTTTGACGAAGACGATCCGCTGCATCCGGGCCGCGACGACGATAGCCCCCCCGTATGAATCCCGTTTTAGACCTGAGTGAGCGCCTTTCGGTGCTGCCCATTATTTATGGTAGCGGCGATTTTGCGCTAGAAGTGCGGCGGCGTCTATTGTCCATGCGCCCCGATTGCGTGGCCGTGTCGCTGCCCGCGTCTTTTGCCGACGCCGTCGAGCGCGGTGTCGAGCGTCTGCCGCTGGTTTCGGCCGTTGTTCAGCGCGAGGTGACTTTAGAGGGCGAATACAACTACGTGCCCATCGATCCCTGCCAGGGGATCATCGCCGCCGTACGCACGGCGATGGATATGGAGGTAGACCGCGCCTTTATCGACCTCGAGGTCGAATCGTATGAAGAGCACGAGTTGGTGCTGCCCGACCCCTATGCGCTAAAAGAAGTCGCTTTCGAGAAGTTTCTCGCCGCGCTATTGCCGGCCCTACCCCCACCGTCAGAAGGGGGACAACGCCAAGGGCGCATCCGGAGAATGGCCTATGAATTGCATCGGCTTGAACTCGAATACGAGAGCGTGGTTTTTGTCTGCTCGGTGGCCGACTGGCCGTGGGTGCGCCAGGCCTATGCCGAACGCGCGCCCTACGCCGAACACCAGCGCACGGGCACTTTGCCCGAGTGCCGGCGCGTGGCGGCCGATTGTCTCTATTTCGCGCTGGGAGAATTGCCCTATATAACGCATCTCTACGAGTATCGCCGCGCCGAAATGGTGGCCGATGCATCGCTGGCTGTCGATGGGATCAAAGCGCTTTTGATTGAAGCGCGCGATCTGTGGGCGGCGTCGCTGGAGTTAGAGGATGGGCATTGGTTGGCTCCACAGCAGATGGGTTTGTTGCTGAAATACGTGCGCAATTTGACTTTACTCGACAGTCGTTTGACGCCGGATCTCTATAATTTGGCGCTAGCTGCCAAGCAAGTCGGTGGCGACGATTTTGCCTTGGTATTACTCGATCTGGCCTGCGATTACCCGCCGCAGCGCATAGTGGAAGACGACGAAGAAATGGGCATGGGTATCGGCATGATCGTCGATGAAGACGGGCGGGCGCAGCCGTGCAAGAACCGCCTGCAGGGGGTGCCGCGCATCTGGCGCAAGCTGCCGCTCAAACCCAACCCACCGCTACCGAAAAAGCAGCAATGGGGGCAAGATTGGGATCCCTATGGCCAGTGCTCCTACCCTTTGGAGGACCAGCGCATAGAGAGCTTTCAGCAGCACGTGCGCGAGCAGGCGCGAATTTTGGTGGGAGAGGATCAGGCCAAGGTCGAGAAGTTCAGTTCGTCGCTAAAAGACGGGCTCGATATGCGCGAGACGCTGCGCAATTGGCATACGGGCGATCTCTATGTAAAGGAGATGCCGCCGTCGCGCGGTCATATCGAAGTCGTGGTGTTCCTTTTCGATACGCCGGCGGATCCCCGTCTCTATACCTGGCAGAGCACGTGGTACGCCGAGCACGAAGAAGAGTCGACTCTGTCTTTCTTTGCCACGCCATTTATTGACAATATGGTGGGGCCGGGCATCGGGCAGGCACTCTATGGCGGTTGCTCGTTTATCTTTCCACCGCGTCCGATCGCTGATATTTGGCGCGATGAGAACCTGTCTTTCGCCCAATCCTTAGAAGAACGCCTGTTGGCCGGGGCGCTGATGCACTCGCAGGAAAAGCGCGTGGTGCTGGTTTCGCCGCAGCCACCGGGTGCGCGCTGGCGGCGCATGGCGCGCAAACTGGGTCGCCAAATCGTCTATATACCTCTCAAGCGCTTCTCCGCTCCAACGATAGATCGCCTGCGTCGCTTCCACGTGCTCAACAGCAAAGAGGTGCGTTCTTACGCTGCGCGTTTTATCCGCGATATACGCTGAGGTATGTAGCAAACCCCAGAGCACCACTCGTATTGACACTACCTGCGGACTTTTTCACTTTTGAGTCCGACTACGTCCTGCCCCATTGAGAGAGAGGTCTCTTTTGCGCATTGTCGATCCGCATGTCCACGTCTGGAAAAACGATCCGGCCTTTCCGTGGCCAAAAGAAAACAAAAACCCACCCGCCGAGGACCGCAGCGCCGAAGATCTGCTGGCGCTGATGGAGGCACACGGCGTCGAAAAAACAGTTTTGGTACAGGTGATCCACTATCGCTGGGACAATAGCTACGTCGCCGACGTGATCAAGCGCTATCCCGATAAGTTTATGGGCGTTGGGCGCATAAACCCAGAAGACCCAGCGGCGGCTGACCACCTGAGTATGTGGACCGAAGAGCACGGTTTGCACGGAGTGCGTTTGAGCCCGGCGGGCAACGGCGAAAACGATTGGTTTAACAGCGCGGCGATGGATCCGATCTTTGCGCGCGCGCAGAGCCTGGGAGTGCCCATGCTGATACTGACGGGCCCCAAGCGGTTGCCGGACCTCGCGCGTTTGCTCGACAAGTATCCCGACCTCGACACGGTAATTGATCACATGGCCGATGTGCATCCCGACGATGCGGCGGGTCGCCAATTGCTGATGGACATGGCGCGTTATCCGCGCGTCTACGTCAAATTTAGCCATACCTGGTCGATTTCACAGGAGGGATATCCGTGGGCGGATACGCATGGTCTAGTGCAACAAGTCTATCAGACCTACGGAGCACAGCGCATCTCTTGGGGCACGGATTGGCCGGTGTGTCTGAGCAAGGCAGAGTACGGGCAGACGCTCGCTACCGTGCGCGATGAAATGGACTTTTTTAGTGCCGAGGATCTGGAATGGGTGCTGGGCAAGACGGCTTTAAAACTGTGGAAATTTGGAGACAAATAGCATGCCAATGAATATCGGAATTGTCGGCGCCGAGAACAGCCATACGGCGGCCATTGCCAAATTGATCAATGTTGAAAAACGCATCCCTGGGGTGCGTGTGACCCACGTGTGGGGAGAAACTAAGGCCTATGCAAAGGCGGCGGCGGCGGCGGGGCAGATCCCACATATCGTCGCGCGGCCAGAAGATATGATCGGTCAGGTTGAAGCGGCCTGTGTCGATCACCGCCACGGCAAGTACCACCTGCCCGCCGTCAAGCCACTCCTAGAAGCGAAGTTGCCGCTCTTTGTCGACAAGCCGTTCTGTTACCGCAAGGCTGAGGGCAAGCGCTTCTTGGCGCGGGCGGCCGAATTAAAGGTGCCGGTGTGCTCCTATTCGGTCTTGCCGAAACAGCAGTCCTTTGTCGATTTTAAGCGCGAGATGCGCGGTTTGGGCACCATTTATTCGCTCGTATCGACGGGCCCCTGCGATATCAAGTCCAAGCACGGTGGCATCTTTTTCTATGGCATCCACCAGGTCGATATGGTGCTCAATTTATTGGGCTACGACATGGCGCACGGCGAAATTGTGCGCGGTGCGGGTAAGAACCACACGGGCGTTATTACCTATAAGAGTGGTGCCGTCGCCACGATGAATTTGGTCGGCGGCGGGTCGGCGCGTTTTCACTTGAGTGCCATCGGCGAGAAGGGGCGGCTCGATTCCTATATTCCCTTCGACGAAAGCACCTATCTGACGGGGACGCGGACATTCTGTCGCATGTTTAAAACGGGTAAGACCAGCGAGACGGCCGAGAGCATGCTGGGGCCCGTAGCGGCGTTAGAATCGCTAGAAAAGTCGATTGCCCAGGGTAAGAGGATTAAAATATCTATGTAAGGGAGAAGGCCAATGGACACGATAAAGATTCAACTAGAAGACCAGGATATTCCCAAACAGTGGTACAATATTGCGGCGGATTTTAAGACGCCGATGTCGCCGCCGCTCAATCCGGCTACGGGCGAGCCGATTGGACCCGAGGCGCTGGCGCCGCTCTTTCCCATGGCGCTGATCCAGCAAGAGGTATCGCAGGAGCGCTGGATCGATGTTCCGGACGAGGTGCGCCAGGTGTTGGCACAGTGGCGTCCCTCACCGCTCTATAGAGCGCGGCGTTTGGAAAAGGCGCTCGACACGCCGGCGCGCATCTATTATAAGTGGGAGGGCGTTAGTCCTTCAGGCAGTCACAAACCCAATACGGCGGTGGCACAGGCTTTTTATAACAGAGAAGAGGGCATCAAGCGCATTACGACGGAGACGGGGGCCGGCCAGTGGGGCACAGCGCTGTCCTATGCCTGCGGGCTCTTTGAGGTGGAGTGCCAGGTGTATATGGTACGCATCAGCTTTGAGCAAAAACCTTATCGCAAAGCCGTCATCGAAACGTATGGTGGCACCGTGGTGCCAAGTCCGAGCACGCTGACGGCGGCGGGCCGCAAAATTTTGGCCGAGGATCCGGATTCGCCCGGATCGCTGGGCATTGCCATTTCCGAAGCAATCGAAGATGCCGCCAGTCGCGACGATACGCATTACTCGCTCGGTTCGGTGCTCAATCACGTGCTCCTACACCAGTCTGTAATTGGCTTGGAGGCGGAAAAACAGCTAGAGCGGGCGGGGGAGTCGTTGCCCGATATCGTGGTCGGCTGTTTTGGTGGCGGCTCTAATTTTGCTGGTTTCGCCTTTCCCTTTCTGCGTCATAAGATGTCGGGAGAACAGAACAATATGCGGGTGATCGCCTGCGAGCCGGCCTCTTGTCCGACCCTGACCAAGGGCGAGTTTCGCTACGACTTTGGCGATGCGATCGGCATGACGCCGCTGATGCCCATGCATACGCTGGGGCACAATTTTGTCCCGGCCAAGATTCACGCTGGCGGTTTGCGCTATCACGGAGCGGCGCCGCTCGTCAGCCACGTCTTGCAAAGCGGCGATATCGAAGCGCGCGCCTACCACCAGTTGGAGTGTTTTGAGGCCGGCGTGCAGTTTGCGCGCACGGAGGGCATAGTGCCCGCGCCGGAGGCCAACCACGTTATAAAAGGGGCCGTCGACGAGGCGCTGCGCTGCAAGGAGAGCGGCGAGTCTAAGTGCATTGCATTTAATTTGTGCGGTCACGGCCACTTTGATATGGCCGCCTACCAGGCTTATTTTGCCGGTGATTTGAAACAGCACGAATTTACGGATGAAATGTTGCAGCAGAATATGCAGGCTCTTGCTGGACAGCCAACGATTTAAGAATTTCCCAGTCACATAATAGATAGAAAGGATAGAAATGGCACTTACACTAAAATCTGCAGAAGAGACGCGCTACGACGCCATTGCGATGGGCGAAGTTATGATGCGCATAGACCCCGGCCAGGTGCCGACGGCGCGCGCGCGCAATGCGCGCATTTGGCACGGTGGTGGCGAGACGAATGTCGCCGAGGGCTTGAGCTATTGTTTTGGGTTGCGCACAGCGGTAGTGACGGCATTGGTCGACGATGGCATTGGTCGCAATATTGAAAATCAATTGCGCGAAGCGGGGATCGATACGAGCCATATCGTCTGGTTTAACAACGGTGGCAAGGGTCAGTTTAGCACCGACGGCAAAGGGACGCTGCACAACGGCATCAACTTCACTTGGGCGGGCAAGGGCGTATTGCCCTCCGTTACGGAATACTATCGCGCCCACACGCCCGTGCGCGAAGTGGGGCCTGGCGATATCGATTGGGATCATATCTTTGGCGAATTGGGCACGCGCTGGTTTAGCACGGGAGGCATTTATACGCTGCTGTCATCGAAAACGGCAGACTTGGCGGTAGAGGCGATGAAGAAGGCGGGCGAACACGGCATTGGCCGCTCCTTTGACCTGAACTATCGTTCGAAGGTCGAACCGAGCAAAGACCGCGCGCGCGAGATTAACAAGGCCATTGTGCCGCACGTCGAATTCCTCGTCGGCAACCAGGACGACTTTGACGATGCACTGGGCTACGAGACGGAAAAAGTGCCGAAAGAGGCTTCATTTGAAGTATGGCTGGAGATCTACACCAAGATGTTGCGCCAGGTTGCCAAGGACTACCCGAACCTAAAATACATCGGCACGCAGTTGCGCGGTGCTCTTAGTGCTGATCGCATCAACTGGAGTGCGGTGCTCTACGATGTAGAGACCGATGTGATCCACCAGGCGGCGGTGCGCGAGAATATCGAGATCGCCGATCGCACGGGAGGCGGAGACTCCTTTGCCTCGGGTATTATCGCCGCGTTACTCAAGGGCAAGGGCCCGGACGAAGCCGTGCAGTGGGGAGCAGCGCACGGAATTCTGGTGCAGGAGACGATTGGCGACACGTCGATGGTTAAACAAGGCGACGTCGAGAAAGAAGTGGCACGCGCACTCAAAGGGGGCGGCGTTTCGGCGCTGCGCTAAGGAGAGGCTCCATGCGATTATACGGGATGGTAGGCAGCCTGTGCCTGGCATTAGCTACTGTGGTGGCGGCCCAGGTAGAGGTGCAGAAGGTCGAATACCTGGGCTGGAAGGATGCGATAGAGATCAGCAACAGCGACGCGAAGCTCGTCGTCGTGCCGCAGATCGGTCGCATTATGCACTACGGACTTCGCGGTGGCGAAAATATAATTTGGTCCGATCCGTCGTTCCACGGTCAGGTCTTGCCCAACGGCGAGCCGAACAAGGACGAAGATGGGGCTTATATTTGGACCAATTTTGGCGGCGACAAAGTGTGGCCCAACGAACAGAGCGAGTTCGAGAAGATCAATGGCCATTCTTGGCCGCCCGACCACGCTTTTGACGGTGGCCAACACGAAGTCGAGTTATTGCCGGATGGGGTTATTATTACCAGCCCCGTCAGCGACTATAACGGCGCGCGCAGCATCCGCGAGATCCGCTTAGCGGCGCAGGGCACGCGCGTGGAGATTGGCCAGAAAATCGAAAAGGTTAAAGAGGCCAGCGTCGAGCCGCTGCGGTATACGATCTGGAATGTCACGCAGATCAAACCACCGGAGCAGACCTTCTACCCGCTCAACCCGCACAGCCATTTTGATATGCGCTACTTCCCCTTTGGTTTTGCCGAGAGCGCGGCGATGCGCAATTTCACGATCAAAGGAGATATCGGCATCTTTGTCCCCGACCCCGTCGAAGCGCAGAAGACCGGTGCCGATTCCGATCGTTGGTTGGCCGGTATCGTCGGCGATGTGGTGATGGCGGAATTTTTCCGCCGCGATGGCACGCAGCGCTACCCGGACGGTGGATTGAGCGCCGAAGTCTATACCTGCGCCGACTACACGGAACTCGAGCTGTTGAGCCCGTGGGTTTATTTGGAAGTGGGGCAGGTGCTAGAGCATCCCATTGCCTGGGAACTGGAAAAGTTGCCGGCCAAAGCGCAGACGCCAGAGGACCGGCGCGAAGCGGCTCTAGAGTGGTTGCGCGCTAAATAGATCCGGAACTAGTTCGAGTTAGAGGACCGGTGCCGCTCGTGCGGTGCCGGTCCTTTTTTTGCCCAATCATCGAATGGCCATGCCGCGTTTGGTGCCCCCGCTTTGGTGCTGGTCTGCGCTGTAGGCTTTCCCAATACCAGCAGGTCGCCGTTCTTTAACGCTATGGAAATTCCCTGGAAGAGAAATTTTTATACGCTGTGGGTCGCCCAATTAGTTGCGGTTATGGGTTTTCACGCCGTGCAGCCCTTTCTAGCTTATTACGTGCAGGAATTCGACGTTGAGAGCTTGGATGAAGCGCTGCTGTGGTCTGGTTATATGGGATCGGTTGCCGGTTTTGCGATGGCGTTATCGTCGCCGATATGGGGTGCATTAGCCGATCGCTTCGGACGCAAGTCGATGGTGGTGCGTTCGATGGTTGGTGGCGGTCTGACGGTGCTCTTTATGGCCTATGCCGATACGGTAGTAGAGCTGCTTCTCGCCCGCTTTTTGCAGGGGGCATTGGCCGGCACGGTGACGGCCTGCATTACGATGGTCTCGACGACGACGCCCAAGAAGCACTTGGGCTATGCCATGGGCATGATGCAGGGGGCTTTTCTGTTGGGTGCGGCATTGGGGCCGCTGATGGGGGGGCCTTTTATTGAAGCCTACGGTTATTACGCGTGTTTTTTAGCTTCGGGTGCGATGGTCGTTGCGGCGGGACTGGGGGTACAATTGCTCGTGCGCGAGGAGTTTACGGCGCACAAGCGCGAGGAAGTCGAGGGGGCAAAGAGCGAGGGAGGGGTACATCTCTTCTTTGCCGACGCGGGGCGTTTACTACAATTGAAGCCCTTCCTTGTCACGATGGTCTGTGTCATCCTCATACAATTCTCCTATGGAGTCATCATGCCGGTCATACCGCTTTTCCTACAGCAGTTGGCCGGTCGGGACGATATCTTATCGGAGGCGGGGCTGATCTTTTCGCTGATGAGTTTGACGGGGGCGCTGTCTTCGGCGCTGATGGGCAAGTGGACGACGACCATAGGGGTCAAACGCATGCTCTTTGTCGGGCTAATGTCGACGGCAGTCGTACTGGCGATACAGGGGGGAGCGACTAGCGTTATAATGCTGGCCGTTTTGCAGGTGATGGGTGGGCTGGCGACGGGGGCCGTGCGGCCGGTGGCCAATACGATCGTCACCTTTGTCGTTGACGACGAAGATCGCGGCAAGGCCTTTGGCCTTATGACGAGTGCGGCGGCGTTGGGCTGGGCCTTAGGGCCTTCGGTCGGTGGTTTTATCGGTGCAAGTTGGGGTTTTCGCAGCGCGTTTTATGCGACGGCAGGGCTCTTTGTCGGTGTGGCTCTGTGGGCGAAATGGGCTATGTCGGCTTTGGTCCTGCAGGAAGAGGTTGGCACAAAAAAATAAATCTGCTAGCGTTTAAGCAAAACTGGAAGATGAACTACTAAAAAGGCGGGGGCTCTAAGCCCCCGCCTTTTCCATGAGTGTTCTATACTACGAGTTACTTACCCTTCTTGCTCGTACCTTTGCGGCCCGGGAACGTCAGTTCGGCTACACCCGACTTGTCGAGCCCGCCTAACCCCAATTTTTTCATGCGCTCGAACTGCGCTTTGGATGAGCTGGCCACGGGTAAATTGAGACCCGCTTCTTCGGCTAGCTGGAGGGCGATGCCGGAGTCTTTGGCGGCGTGGTCTGCAGAAAAATAACACTCGTGGTCGCGGACGACCATATCTTCGCCATCCGTTTCCAATACGCGCGAGTTGGCGCCCGTCTGGGAAAAGACCTTCATCAGCGTTTTTAAGTCGATGCCTAAGGCCTGCCCTAGGCCGAGCCCTTCGGCGAGACCGGCGGTGTTGATATTCATCACCATATTGACGAGGGCCTTGACCTGGGCTGCCTGCCCCGTGCCGCCGATATAGCGCAAGTCAACGCTGAGCGCTTCGAGTATGGGGCGGACCTTGTTATAGACGCTGCGTTTACCACCGCACATCAAATAGAGCGTGCCCTTGCGCGCCTGTGTTATGCTCGAGGCCATACAGCCTTCGAGTGAAGAGGCGCCAACCTTCTCGGCGCGCTTTTCAACTTCGACGTGCATCGCAGGCGAAATGGTTGCGCAGTTGATAAAGACGGTGCCCTTGGCTTCTTTTAGGAGTGAATCACCGCGCGTTGAAAAGACCGAGCGCATGGCTTTGTCATCCGTGACGACCGTGATAATGACGTCGCAGGCGGCTGTGACCTCAGCCAAGGTCTTTGGCGCATCGCAGTTGAGCTCTTTGGCAAGGGCGCGAGCGCTGCGTGCATTGGCGTCGTAGACGGCGCTTATCGCGAAGCGTTTGTCGGCTAGGTTGCGCGCCATGTTGGCGCCCATGCGACCGACGCCGACGACGCCGATTTTAAAGTCTTTTTTCCGCGCCGCCGTTTTCCTTTTGGCCATCGATCTTCTCCTTGTTGTGTAAGTGGGAACGCCATGAAGATAGGATGTGCCCGTGGTATTATCAACTGTAAATTGCCGTCGTTTTACGCCGATAAAGGCGCGGAGTATTTCTATGGGATCTTCTTTTGGCTTCATCATACTCGCAGTGGCATTTGTCATTTTACTATGGACTTTCTTATGGGTGGCCAAATTGATGAGTCATCGGGAAAAACCGCGTGTGGGTAGTATAGAGCAGGATGGACCCGTATTGGCTGAAGATGCAAATGGTGATGTTGAGGAAGAAGAGGAGGAAGATGAGCCACCCGAGATCGGGCGCGGGCGCGGCTATGGAGCCAATTATGGATTGTTGTTGGGGGGGCTTTCGTGCGGGCTTTTTTTCTTGACTCAGACTCCTCTTTTATTGGCCCTTTCTTGCGTTGGCTTTTTTTATAGTGCTCGTGCTTTGGTGGGGGGGCTGCGCTATTTTCGCGTCGTGGTTTGGCGCGCTGTTTTAGGGGTGCTGCTCAACGTGGCTTCGCTGGCTATGCACATTCTATTTGCCATAGGGCAGTGGCCACTGCCCGTGCTGGACGTGGGGGCTGGGCTATTGTAGGTTCTGTGGTCGAGGAGGATTTTAATATGAAAATTGGCATAACGCAGATCATATTGGGGGCGATGTCGCTCGACGATACCCTAGCTCTGTGCCGCGATGCAGGCTATGAGGCCGTGGAATTGGTCTTTGCAGAAGACAA
>Ga0055584_100001598_pt1 | contig 22174 bp, 20 predicted proteins | sample OSDHelmetaG_FD_58716 | JGI IMG/M metagenome (GOLD analysis project Ga0055584, IMG submission 58716) | Pelagic marine sediment microbial communities from the LTER site Helgoland, North Sea, for post-phytoplankton bloom and carbon turnover... | ecosystem: Environmental > Aquatic > Marine >...
GATGTCGCTGATTTCTGCGGCGCGAATCGCCATCTCGTGATTCTCCTTAACTTGTCCTGAATTCAGGCTTCCCGGCAAATTGCTCCGGGACCCCATGCATTTGGTTCAGCTGGCGCCCTCTCCTCGGGTGAGGGCACGTGCGAGCTCGACAAGCTGCGTGCGTACGCTGCTGTCATAGACTCGACCTTCGATTTCTACCGTAAGTCCGCCGACCAGGGATGCATCGGTTTCGGTGTTGAGGAGGACCTCCAGGCCGTGTGCCTTGGAGAGTCCGGAACGAATTTCTTCTGTACTCGCATCGGGAAGCGGGCGAGCGGTTCGAAGCTCACCGCGGACGCGACCGAGCTCCTTGTCGACAAGGTCTCGATAGGAACGATCGATGCCGACAATTTCATTGATGCGATGGTTCGCGACCAGCAGGGCGAGAAAATTTTGCGTCAGTTCCGAGAGCTTCAGGGAAGCAGAGAGCTCGGCGAGTAGTTTGTCTCGGGCATCGGCGGCGATAATCGGGGATGCGAGAGCCGCTCCGAGTTCCGGATCCTGAAGCCATTCAGAGGCGGACGCGAGTTCTCCGGCGACTTCCTCGAGGCGATTCGCGCTCCGGGCGGCCCCGGCCAGTGCGCGCGCATAGCGCTTGTCGAGAGCACCATTCATGATCCGGCCTCCGTGTCCTTCAGGAATTCGCCAACGAAGCGCTTCTGGTCGTCGTCGGACATTTCGCGGGTCACGATTTCGCCGGCAACCTTGGCGATGAGATGCGCGCTTTCTTCTTGCAGGGATCGCTTTGCTCGCGCGACCTCCTGGTCGGCCAGGAGGCGGGCATCCTTCCGCAGGCGATCGGCCGTTGCCTCTGCGTGAGCGAGAGCCTTGGCTGCCTCGCGTCGGGCGATTTCCAGAAGCTCCTCACGGGCCTTGGCTGCTTCGGTCTCGAGTGAGGCCATCTTGCTTTCGAAGTCGGCCTTCAAGGCTTCGGCCTCGCTCTTGGCGGTTGCTGCTGCTTCCAGCGCCTGAATCGTTTCCAGGCGGCGGGTCTGCAGGTACTCGACAACGAAGGGCCAGGCGAACTTCCAGAGAATGAGTACGAAGATCCCGAAGTTGGCGAAGCCCCAAAGGGTCATCGACCAGCTGGCTTCGTGGCCACCGCCCCCACCGGCAGCGCCTGCCGACGAGACCCAACTCGAAACCAGGCTCGCCTGAAGGGCGAGGAATCCTGCGATCAGCTTTTTCATGCGCTCACCTGACGTCCGAGGATCTTGTTTGCGGCGACTTTGGCGAGGTCGTTTGATTGTGAATTCAGGGAGTTGCGCGCTTCGTCTGTCTCGGACGCGATCTCGGCGCGAATGGATTCCAGAGTTTGCAGGGCATCCTTGCGAGCAGCATCGAGCATTTGCCGTTCCGAGGCTTCGGCTTCGCGACGGATCTGATCTCCGCCACTGGCGCCAGCGAGTCGAGCATCATTCAATGATTTCTCGAAGGCCTCTCCCATCGCCGTGACCTCGTCGCGCATGGCGAGAGCTTCGGCCTGCGCGCCGCTGGTCTTTTCGGCCCGGCGGGCAAGGACTTCGAGCGTCGGGCGGAGAATCAGCGGAATCATGATCCAGGCGAAGGTGAAGAAGACTACGATTTCGACGTAGAACCCAAGCTTTGGGGGTAGTTCGAGCATTTCTTCGGTTGCCTCCTGTCGCTTCCTGAACCGGGAGCCCTAGCTCTGTCCCTTGGCGCGCGCGGTTTCTGTCGCGGCGGGTTTGTCGTCGCCTGCGAGGAGAGTGACCTTCTTGCCACGTTCCTCGGCGGCACCCATCGAGCAATGTCCCTCGAACACGACGCCTTCTTCGATAACCACACTGGGGGTGATCACGTTTCCGAAAAGCTTGCCGGGGGAGCGGATCTCGAGTTTCTTGGTGGCTCGGATATCCCCGGTCACATTGCCGTGAATGACGACGTGGGTGGCCGAGATCTGGGCGTTTACAACGGCCGAGGCCCCGATCATCAGGGTGCCGTTGGCGATGATCTCACCCTCGACCTCCCCCTCGATGCGCGCCATTCCTTCAAACGAGAGCTTGCCGGAAATACGCGTGCCCTTGCCCAAAAGGGCGGTTTCGCGCCCTCCTCCGAGCTCGGATCTCTGTTCTGCCGCGCCTGTCCCTGCCATTCCGTCCCTCTCTCGACCCGAAGACTCCTGATTTTTCAGGGGAATTTGGCCCCCGCCGTTTCGAGAAGGCAATGCAGGATCGTTTTCTGCGTTGCTACGGTCCTTCTTGAAGAGAGCCATCGGGTTCCGTTTCCAGTTCGATATCTTTGGGTATTGCTCTGGCCGGGGGCTTATCAAGCAACCGCAACGACCTTTAAAAGCCGCAGGAAGAGTGCTTTTCCCGACCCAAAGTTGGTACCAATCAGCAGAAGTGATGTCAAAAACCGTCCATGGTTATTAGGACTTCGCATACTGCCTTGGATTCAGGCGGGAAAAATCAGGTCAAGGGTTGGGAGCGGCGACCGGCGGCCAGCAGGATATCGCTCAAGCGGCCGAGGTCGTCATTCGAGAAAAACGCAATCTCGACCCGGCCTTTACCGGCATCGCCACGCAGTTGAATCCCGACTTTCGTGCCCAGGGTCCGGCTCAGATCCTCTTCGAGCCGGACGACGTCCGGGTCGCGCCGTTGGCTGGTTTTGGTTCCGCGGGCTGTTTTGGCTGCTTTCTCCGTGTCGCGGACCGAGAGGTTCCGGCGCAGAATTTCAGCTGTCAGTGCTTCGCGGGCCTGCTCGCTTTCCAAAGCGAGGATCGCGCGCGCATGGCCGGCGCTGATTCGACCTGCAGTGATCTCGGTCTGGGTGCTCTCGGGCAGGTTCAGGAGCCGGAGAGTGTTTGCGATCGCCGAGCGACTCTTGCCGACCCGATCGGAAACCTCTTCCTGAGTCAGGGCGAATTCAGCGATCAGCGCACGGAAAGCTCGAGCCTCCTCGATCGGACCGAGGTCGGCACGCTGCACGTTCTCGACCAGAGCCACGACGAGGCTTTCCTCATCGGCGAACTCTCGCACGAGCGCCGGGATTTCGGTCTTCCCGGCACGCTGGCTTGCGCGCCATCGACGTTCACCAGCAATCAGCTCGTAGGTGCCATTGGTGCCCGTCCGGACGAGAATTGGCTGCAGCACACCCTGTTCGCGGATGGATCGGGTGAGGTCCTCGAGGTGCTCTTCGGTAAAGAGTGTCCGTGGCTGCCTTGGGTTGGGTACGATCCGCTCAATGGAGATGGATCGCACTTGATCCTGAGGATCGCTTTCGGCGACCGTCGCAGGCGCCGTCGCAACCGCCGCGGCTGCACCCGAGGCCGTGGGGAGACCATCGGTCGAACCCCTTGTCCCTGCTGTCGGAATCAGTGCTCCGATCCCCTTTCCTAAAGCCCTTCGCATGTTCGTACGCTCCGATGAAACTCAGTCAGTTCTATTTTTCTGTATTGACATTGCCGGTGGCATTGCCGGCAGCGGCCGCAGCCACTGCCGTTCCTGTGTCGGTGCTTGTCTCGTTGCTCGCCTCGGGTGGCGCAGGTGAGGACTGGGTATAGGTTTCAGTGACGGTCGCTTCTTTCGTGTCGATCGAGGGTGCGGGAGCCGCCGAAGTTGAGGGGGTCTCGACGGCGGCTTCTGCGCTGCCTTCGAGACGCTTGATCAGTTCTTTCGCGATGGCGGCGTAGGCCTGCGCACCTTTGGAGGATGGGTCGTAGAGCAGAGCGGGCAAGCCGTGACTGGGGCTTTCGCTCAAGCGCACGTTCCGGGGAACGACGGCGTCAAATACCTTGTCGGGGAAATGTGTCTTGACGTCGTCAGCGACCTGCCGACAGAGGGTATTGCGACCATCGAACATGGTGAGAATCAGGCCGTCGATCGCGAGAGCTCCGTTCAGGTTGTCGCGAACAAGAGACACCGTGGAGAGAAGCGAGCTGAGTCCCTCGAGGGCGTAATATTCGCACTGCAGAGGGATCAGCAGGGAGTCGCAGGCGGTGAGCGCGTTCAGAGTCACCAAGCCGAGCGAAGGCGGGCAATCCATGATGATGAAATCGTAGCGATAACGAAGGGTTGCGAGAGCATCGCGGAGACGACTCTCGCGATTTTCCAATTGCACGAGCTCAATCTCTGCTCCGATGAGGTCCTGGCTGGCACCGATGACCTGAAGTTTTGGCAGCATGGTGCGGCGCAGCGCCCGGTCGGCCGTCGAATTGCCCAGAAGAACGTCATAGGTAGAAGCCTCAGTACTTGTAAGGCGAATCCCTAATCCGCTGGTGCCACTGCACTGCGGGTCCATATCGATCATCAGCGTTGAACGATTGTTCATCGCGAGTCCGGCGCTGAGGTTTACGGCCGTGGTCGTTTTCCCCACGCCGCCCTTCTGGTTTACGATCGCAATCACCCGTCCCATGAGACTTTTTCCTAACAGATGAATGCTCGCGGGTTAAACGTTGCCAGCGAAATAAGGGCGCTTTTTGCGTTTTAATCGTAAAATCGGGCGCCATGTTTCACGTGAAACAATCGCCTATGCGGAATCCGGGAACCTTCGCCAAAACCGCAACTCATGTTCCCGGTCGCTTTCGGGCAGTACGTAACGAAACGGCGACAGATCCTCGAAGTGCTCGAGCCCCGCTCGCAGTTTGACTTTCGGCGCGGATGCCGAGCAGAGGACCATGACCAGACCTCCAGGGCGGAGGAGGGGCAGGCTGCCCTCGAGAAGATCGCCGACGTCCGAGAAGGTGGCACGGGAGACGAGAACATCCACGTTCATCAAGCCGGCGGTCGCCTCGAGTCTGAGATTTTCCACCCGGACGTCGTCACGCATCCATCTCCTTAAAACCGACCTGAGAAAATGCGCCCTGCGCCGGCGGGGCTCGACGAGCACCGTCTCCTCAGGGCGAAGTGCTGCGGCCAGAGGCAGGCCCGGGAAACCCGCCCCGCTGCCGATATCCATCAAGCGACCGATCGAGTTGCCAAACCGCTCGCGTAGCGGCTCGACCGCCAAAAGACTGTCGAGGAAGTGGCGGCGTAGCCATTCATCTCGAGTCCCCTCGCCCACCAGGTTGAGTCGCGGTGCCCACAGCGAGAGTTCGTCGAGGTGATGTGAAAGCAGTGGGGCGATCTGGGTGAGGTCCGCGTTGAGGGATGCCGGAAGGTGCCGGGCGAGGAAATCCCGCTCTGAGAGCGAGAATCCTGAGTTTTCCGGCCGTGCAGCCTGCTTTTCGTCCAATTGTTTCACGTGAAACACTGGCCTGAGCCTCAGGCCCTCGAACTCTGGCGCTTGAGGTGGATACCGAGAAGGTTTACGGCAGCCGGGGTCACGCCCGGGATCCGCAAGGCCTGTCCCAGCGTTTCCGGGCGCACCCGCTCAAGCTTTTCCTGGACTTCCGCTGACAGACCTTTGACGGCTGCGAAGTCCGTAGCCATCGGCAAGCGCGTCTTCTCGAGCCGGGCGCTCCGTTTGGCGACTAAAGTCTGCTGCCGCAGGTAGCCGGCGTACTTCAGGTCCAGCATCAGGGTGATATGACGATCGGCGTTGGGCGGGAGGCTGACACCAGCCAGCTCCAGCATCTCCCAATCGACGTGGGGCCGGCTCAGGAAATGGTCCGCCGGGACGGAATCTCGAAGCCTGTCGACCCCGTGACTCGCGAGAAGACGGTTCAAGGCCTCTCCGGTCTTGACCATTTTTCCGGCCAGGTACTGTCCGAGTTCCTGGGCCTCCCGTTCGTCCTCCTGGAATCGATTCCAGCGAGAATCGTCAAGAAGTCCTGCCTCGCGGCCCAGCTGACTCAGGCGATGTCGGGCATTGTCCTCCCGAAGGAGAAGTCGGTGCTCTGCCCGCGAGGTGAACATCCGGTAGGGTTCGCCTCCGACACCCTTGGTCACGAGATCGTCAATCAGGACCCCGATATAGGCCTGATCTCGACCCAGCCGGAAGGGTTCTTTACCGCGAAGGCGGGCAACCGCGTTCATGCCGGCCATCAGGCCCTGCGCTGCGGCCTCCTCGTAACCGGTCGTCCCATTGATCTGACCTGCCAGAAAGAGCCCCGGCATCCGACGAGTCTCCAGCGAGTGAACGAGCTCGAGCGGGTCGATATAATCATACTCGATCGCATAGCCCGGTCGGACAATCTCCGCGTTTTCGAGGCCCGCAATCGAGCGCACCATCGGGATCTGTACCTCGAGGGGAAGCGCTGTGGAAAGACCATTTGGATAGATCTCGAATGTGTCGAGGCCCTCGGGTTCGAGGAAGATTTGATGGCGATCTCGGTCGGCAAACCGGACGATCTTATCCTCGATGGACGGGCAGTAGCGCGGTCCTCGGCTCTGGATTCCACCACCGTAAATCGGCGAAGATTTTAAATTTTCCCTAATGATATTATGGGTTTGTGGGTTAGTATACGTGATATGGCAGGAGATTTGGGTCAGGGGAATCGAGCGCGAACCGAAGGAGAAGGGAACCGGCTTCGGGTCGCCGGGCTGTTCGGTCAACTGGGTGAAATCGATCGTGCGGGCATCCAGTCGCGGGCAAGTCCCTGTCTTCAGACGTCCGATCGGAAAGCCGAGTTCGGCAAGGTGCGCGCTCAGGCCCTGCGATGCTGTGTCGCCGGCCCGTCCGCCTGCCTCCTGATGGCTGCCGATATGCATCAGGCCTCGCATGAAAGTGCCTGTCGTCAAGATCGTGGCCGATGCCCGGTAGGAGTCGCCGTCGCGAGTTTCGACGCCTACCGTCGATCCGTTCTCGACCAGAAGCCTCTCCACCATCGCCTCGCGAACCACCAAATTGCCGGTATTCAGCACAACCTGGGTCATCTGGCGTCGGTAAGCCTCCTTGTCCGCCTGCGCTCGGCTGGCTCGGACCGCGGGCCCCTTCCGCGTGTTGAGGGTCCGAAACTGGATTCCCGAGGCGTCGATGGCGCGCGCCATTTCGCCACCAAGAGCATCGATTTCCTTGACCAGATGTCCCTTGCCCACCCCGCCGATTGCCGGGTTGCAGGACATCTGCCCGATATGATCGATATTCGAGGTCAGCAGCAGCGTTTGCGCACCCATGCGGGCCGCCGAAAGCGCAGCTTCAATTCCGGCATGGCCGGCACCAACCACAATTATATCTAGACTTTTCAATTGGTTACGATCTTTTCTACTTGCCGATGCAGAACTTTTCGAAAATTCGGTCGAGAACATCCTCGGGCGAGGAGAGCCCCACCAGCGCGTCCAGAGCTGCAGTTGCGGTCTGGAGTTCGCAAGCAACCAGATCCAGTCCCTCGTCGTTCTCGAGCAGCAGGCTCGCGGCGATAACGGCTTTGCGGGCGTCTTTCAGGGCTGCCTGATGTCGCTCTCGGGTGACCAGCACTTCTTCGCTCTTGTCTTCTGTCTTCCACGATAGCATTTCGAGCGCCTTCTGGCACAGGCCTTCCAGGCCGATCCCCTCGGTCGCGGAGACCGTCACGACCGCGTGGCGCCCGAGCGCATCGCTTTCCCAGGCCAGCGGTTGATCGCATTTATTGCGGACGATCAGGCATTTTCTCTCGGGCAAACTGTCGAGAAGCGCCCGATCCTGGTCGGTCAGGGGGTTCGAACCGTCGGTCACGACAAGGAGGAGGTCGGCGGCGTCGATCTGGTTTCGGCTCCGCTCGACGCCCGCTTTTTCCAAAGCGTCGGTGGTTTCGCGCAGACCTGCTGTATCCGAGAGCAAGGCCTGCAGATTGCCCAGGGCCAGTGGTTCTTCCAGATAATCTCTCGTTGTTCCGGCGACATTGCTGACCAGAGCCCGGCTGCGTCCCAAAAGCGCGTTCATCAGGGACGATTTCCCGACGTTCGGCTTCCCGACCAACGCCAATCGGACGCCGTCGCGAGCCAGGCGACCCCGGTTGAAACTCTCGGCCAGGCGCTTGAGCTCCCGGCTGACCGTCTCGAGTCCCAGTACGAGCTCTCGGGCCGTTGCGGCAGGAATCTCGTCATCGGGGAAGTCGAGGTGGGCTTCGAGCAGAGCGCGGTTATCCAGCAATGCATCCCTTTGTCCGAGGACTTTGCGGGATAGATTCCCCTCCAAAAGCTGCCAGGCAGCCTTCAGACCCGCTTCACTGGTCGCTTGAGCGAGATCGGCGACCGCCTCTGCCTGACAAAGGTCGAGACGCCCATTGAGGAAGGCTCGTTCGGTGAATTCGCCGGGTCGGGCTGCGCGAGCACCGGCGGAGAGCGCCGCGGCGAGTGCTCGCTGGCTAAGTAGCTGCCCTCCATGGCAATGAATTTCCACAACATTTTCGCCTGTTGGGGACCGATCCGCGTGCATGGGCAGGAACAGAACGTCGTCAATGGGGCTCCCATCGTCGGGAGACCGGAGAACCGCTCGACGAGCCCGGTGCGAAGCGCTGAAGTTTGGGGGAACCTCCTCGCGTCGCCCGCGGAGCATTGCGGCGGCGACTTCGAAGGATTCGCGTCCGCTCAGACGGAGAATCGCGATCGCGGCGGGGCCGGTGGCCGTGGCGATTGCCGCGATCGTATCTTCGGGATAGCCCGCCACCTGTTCTTTCCTGCCTCAGTCGTCCTCAGGTTTCCGGAGTTCGTAAATTCAGCCATTGCTGGCCAATCGTGAGGATATTTTGGGTCAGCCAATAGAGGGTCAGTCCCGCCGGGAAGTTGATGAACATGAAGGTGAATACGACCGGCATCAGCATCATGATCTTTTGCTGGGTGGGGTCCGCCGCGCTGGGGGTCATCTTCTGCTGGAGGAACATCGAAGCACCCAGCAGCAACGTCAGGACCGGGATCCCGTAGCCGGCAATCATCAATCTTTCGGGCGCAGCCAAGTCCGTGATCCAGAGGGCGAAGGGAGCGTGTCTTAATTCGATGGTGTTCTGTAGAAGCTGATAAAGTCCAAAGAAAACAGGCATTTGGAGAAGCATCGGGAGGCAGCCGCCGAGTGGATTGACCTTGTGGCGCTTGTAGAGCTCCATCGTCTCCTGAGAGAGCTTTTGTTGGTCGTCGGCGTAGCGTTCCTTGATTTTCTCCATCTCGGGCTGGAGTTTCTGCATTGCCTTCATCGAATCGAAACTCTTCTTGGAGAGAGGCCAGAAGACAGCTTTCACGAGGACGGTGAGCAGAATGATGTCCACGCCCCAGTTGCCGAAGATCCGATGCAGGAATTGCAGGATGTCCAGCAGCAGCAGGGAGATCGGACCGAACCAGCCGAGATTCAGGGCCTTTTCGTATTGATGGCCTGCGCCCTCGAGCAGAGATCGCTCTTTTGGCCCAAAATACAGTGTGTAGCCGGTTTCGGTGGGACCGCTGGCGTTGCGGGTGGTCACAATTCCCGCTTGCAGAGCTTTCGCGCCTCGTCTTCGCAGACGCAGGGCATCGGCACGCTCAGGGGCCGCTGCCGTCAGAAAGTAATGATCTTCGAAACCGGCCCAGCCGATTGTGCCAGTGATGGTTTCGGGTTCCTCGAAGTCTTCGCGAGGCGTGGACTCCAGTTTTCCGTCGATAAGCGCGGAAACGCCTTCGTATACGGTGCCATCTTCCTTCGGCTTGGCGCCGCGGCTCAGGGTCAAGGCGACCGCTGGCGGAGAACCATCGGGGCCATCCTGCGCGAGGGATACAGGAAGGGCGCTACTGCCGGGGACCCGCGTTGTCAGATCAATCGTATAGAGTCCGGCGTGGAACGTGAATTCCTTCTCGATCGGTTGGCCGCCGATCGTGGCCCGCAGAACCAGACGTCCCGTTTCGCCCGGGTTCACCGAAACGGAATTCTGGCTGGCGTTATAAAGGGTCGTCTGGTCACTCCATACGCGAGCGCCGCGCAATTCGATCCCTAGCGGATTCTCGATTTCAGGAGCGGGAACAACGAGCTCCAATTCGGGGCTCTCGGCGGATGAGTCCTCGCGGAAGTTTTTCAGAACGAAGCTCTCGAGGCGTCCACCGCGGGTATTCAAGGTCGCACGATAGAGATCGGTCTCGACCTGAATGCGTCGGCCCTGGATTATCGGCGCTTTCGGCTCTTCCTGCGCGGTTCCCAGGGGCTGGATCGATTCCGGCGCCAGTGGTGCCGCTTCACTGACCGTGATGGGAAGATCCTCGGAAACCGTCTCGCCAGGGGTGACCGTCTGCTCGGCAACATCACCCACAGCGACGGGTGCCGGCATCTGTGGATTGATCACAAACTCCTGATAAACCAGAAGAATTGTGGCTGAAATGACAAAGAATAAAAGTGTGCGACGGTCCATGGTTTGGAAGCCCTATGGTTTCTCGGGGGGAACCGGGTCGTACCCGTGATCGCCCCAGGGGTGGCAGCGCAGAAGGCGCCGCAGCCCGAGTCGAGTCCCTCGGATCGGTCCATGGAGCGCTATGGCCTCATGGCAGAAGACGGAGCAACTGGGTGCGAAGCGGCAATGCGCGCCCAGAAGCGGCGAAAGGGCGATCTGGTAGATTCGAATCAAACCCATCAGAATCCTTGCGGAAACGGTCGCGACTTTTTGCCCGGGGCTCAAGAGCGGGCCTCGGAGAGTAAAATGGCTTGAATTTCGGCCTGAATCTCGCAGGGCAAAAGGTCAGCAGAGCCTCTCTGGGCGATAACCAGAACTTTGCCTCCCAGCGGCATCTTCTCCCGGATATGCCGGAAGCCTTCGCGAACGCCGCGCTTGATTCGATTGCGTGCGACGGCCCCTCCGATTTTCTTGGTCACCGTGATCCCCAATTGCACGGGGACTTCACCTGCGAGGTGACGTACGAACAAAAAGTTCTGACTCCGCATACGTTTTCCTGTATGGCGTAGGGCCAGAAACTCACGCCTTTTCCGCAGCCGTACCTCTTTGGGGAAGGAATGCGACCGGGGAAAGCGGGAATCTCCGTCGGTAGGCCGCACGGCCAACCTCAGCGGGCTTGCTTCGGAGGAATCGAGACGGTGAGACGCTTGCGGCCCTTGCGGCGGCGACGTTTGATCACCTGTCGTCCCGTAGGGGTAGCCATACGGGCACGGAAACCATGGGTGCGTTTTCTGCGGCGATTGCTTGGCTGATACGTGCGCTTCATCGGTCTTTTCCGTCGTCTCTCAGAGCTGGGCCACTCCCGTCGGGCGTGGAACGGCCAAGCGGAAAGGGAACCATTCGAAAGGCCCGGTGTCAATGCCGCCGGGGAGGCTTTTTCTGGTGGAGGTGACGGGGCTCATGCGGATGGGTCTGGGTCGGTTCTAGGAGAATTCAGGCTTTAATTGTCGACTCATCAGGTCGACCATCGCAGCAGATGCGGTTTTATTCTCGAAGAGAAGTGCCCTCATCTGGCTGGTAATCGGGAGTTCAACTGCGAGGTCTCTGGCAAGGTCATCGATCGCAAGGGTATTGCGAACGCCCTCGGCGACTTGCTGCATATCGCCGAGGATTTCTTTCAGGCTTTCGCCCTCGCCCAATCGCAGGCCCACCGAGCGGTTGCGAGAAAGGGAACCCGTGCAGGTCAGAACCAGGTCGCCCATCCCCGAGAGACCGGAGACCGTCAGGGGATCGCCGCCCAATCGAGCGGCCAGGCGACTGATTTCCGTCAGGCCCCGGGTGATGAGTGCGGCACGAGCGTTATGTCCCAGCCCCAGACCATCACTTACCCCGGTTGCGATCGCGATCACGTTCTTCACCGCACCGCCAACCTCGACTCCGATGACATCATCAAGGGCGTAAACGCGAAACATCGCTGATGCGAAATAGTGCTGCACGAATTCGGCATGCGCCATATTGCTCGCAGCGGCCGTAAGCGCCGTAGGCATCGCTTCAGCGACTTCGCGAGCAAAGCTCGGCCCCGAGAGGACGGCGACCCGTTCTCCGGCGCCGGTCGCCTGCGAGATCACCTCGCTCATCCGCTGTGCGGTCTCCTCCTCGATTCCCTTTGAGGCGCTGACAATGATCGCTGTGTCGGCAATCCAGGGCCTGGCCCGCTCGAGGGTTTCGCGAACGGCATGTGAGGGAACGGCGCACACCAGAAGTTCGTCGGCTGCGCGGACGACCGCCTCGAGATCCGCGCTCGCGTGCACCCCTTCGGGAAACGGACATCCGTTCAGGTACCGCTTGTTCTCCCCGGTCCGCTGTATCTCTTCGATATGAGCGGCGTCACGAGCCCAGAGCGATACGGGATGGCCCGCTCGGGCCAGCTGCATCGCCAGCGCTGTTCCCCAAGACCCTGCACCGATCACCGAAGCACCCATCTCGACAGGCTGGCATGGGATCGATGGATACATCAAGCCCACGCGTCATTTGTTCGCGCATGATAGAGTCAGGCAATGTCCGTGGAAGTCTCTCCCAAGGCTGCGGAAAGCGGTCACGATAGCGCACCACGGGTGCGCGTGTTGCGGTCGGCTGATTTGCCGGAGGTCGGAGATATTTTCCGGGAAGCCTTCAACCAGATTTATATTCGGCGGGGTTTCGAAAAAGTTGTGAGGGACCCGGATACCGGCCTCGCGATCGCACGAGCGTATCTGGCCCATGATCCCGAGCATTGTCTCGTCGTGGAATCAGAAGGCGTCGTCGCCGGTAGTGCCTTTCTCCACCCGCGCGGGAATGTTGCCGGTGCAGGACCGATTACCGTAGCGCCAGCATTGCAGGGTTCCGGACTGGGATCGCTTCTTGTGGATGAGTTGTGTCGGCGAAGTGATGCGCTCGGTGTGCCATCGCTTCGTTTGATTCAGGATGCGTTTAACGAAGAAGCCTATGCTCTTTATAGCTCCCGAGGTTTCGTGGCCCGCTCCGTCTTTGCCCGCGCCAGTTTTCGTTCGGAGGGTGCGGCGAAACCGATCCTTTCGCGGGGTGCCCGTTTCTCGGATCTCCCCCGGATAGGCTCTCTGGAACAGGAGATGCTGGGGTTTGCGCGCAGGCGTGACTATGAATTGCTTCGCCGCCTTGGCGAGATTCGTGTTCTCGAGGGTCGCGATGGCCTCGAGGGCTGGATTGCCAGAATGGTACAAGGTGGAGCCGCGGCCATCGGTCCGGTTCTGAGTCGCTCGAAGGCAGGCCTCGAGCAGCTCTTGCTTGACGCTACGTCAGACCTGGCGGCGGGGACTGAAGTCCGGTTTCTGCTCCCGTCAGGCTGCCGAGTATCGGTGCCCGGTCGAGTCCGACTACACTCCTTGTGCAATTATATGGTACGAGGTTCATTCGCGGGTCTGGCCCCAAATTATATTCCCACACTTTTTCCCGAGTCAGGATGAGCCTGATCCGGTGGCGTTCCAACTTGGTCGAACGCCAGTTGTCTCTGGCCGTAAGAGAATCCAATGTCAAAACAAAATATTTTGTTGCTTCTTATGGTGCTGTCATTTTTCCCTGGCTGTGCCGGCGGCCCACAGGGACCGATCGCAGGAGGGCGCTTGGTTGGGCTCCCGGCTTCGGATGCGATCCATGACTGGAATTTTGCGACGCCCGATGAGTACGTCGACCTCGAGGTTCGCGGGAAAGACCCCTACTCCGTGACGATTCATTACTACGTTGTCGATGGTGCGCTTTATGTGGAGGCGGGTGATAATTATTGGAGTCGCTGGCGTCCCATGCTCTGGGCGGATCCAATCGCTCGGGTTCGCTTTGACGGCAGGGTCTACCCGGTGCGAGCCGTGGAGGTCACGGAACCTGCAGAGGTCGCGCGCGTGCTTCCCGAGTTCTACAAAAAAGATCGTGATGAGCCGAGTGCAGCATGTCGGGTGAACTGGGATCCCGATGTTTGCGCGTTCAAGGGGCGGTTCTACAGACTCGATTCACGGGGCTGAGCAGACCTGCGCGTTACTGGGCCACGACGATCTCTGCGTCCGTCTTCTCGGTGGCTGTCGGAATCAGTTCGGTTGTTGGTTGTCTCCGTTCTCGGAATTCGGGTGCCGGTGCCGTCGGGCGGCTCGGAATGGATTGCATCATCTCGAGCATTTGTTTCGCGCTGACATAACCGACAAGCCGCTTCCTCTCGCGTCCGCTGGCATCGTAGAAGATAATCGTCGGAACTCCGGAGACTCCGAACTCCTCGAGGAGTTCGGTATTCTCGGTACTTTCCTCGGTGACATCGGCTTGCAGCATCGAGAAGCGCTGTGATTCTCTCGCTACGATCGGATCACGAAAGGTGGTGTTCTCCATCTCGACACAAGGCAGGCACCATTCGGCACCGAACTCGACGACCGCGGGGCGTCCGTTGTCGATGGCGCTGGAGAGCGAGTTCGGAGAGAGAGGCGTCCATTGGAGGCTCGCGGCCATCGGTGCGCCAGGAAGAGCCAGCCAGATCCCGAGGGCCAGCCCGGCGACGCCGAGTGCTCGCTTGGCGCGCCGGAAAGCGCCCAGCCCATTGCCTGCGGGTTCCAGAAAGCCCAGATAGATACTGCCGGCAGCGACCAGCAAGGGAAGGGCAATTTCTTCGATTTCCTGAGGAATCAGAGGCGTCAGAAAATAATAAGCCATTCCGAGTAAAAGTACGCCAAAAAGTCGGTTGGTCCAACGCAACCATTCGCCCGAGCGTGGCAGGTTCGAGATGGAGCCCGCCGCCGAAGCCAGACCGATATAAGGCAGACCCATGCCAAGTCCCATGGCCGCAAAGAGCGAGAGCCCGAGCACCAGATCTTTTTGGCTGCCGACGTATACCAGCAGACCAAGCACCACGGGTCCGATGCAGGGGGCCGCGACAATGCCCATCGTCAGACCCATCAGAAAAGCGCCCCCCTGACCTGTTTGTGCGGAGCCGACGCGGTTGACCAGACTCGATGGGGCTCGGAGCTCGTATAGACCGAAGCACGACCCCGAGAGCGCCAGAAGGATGCCGGCCAGTCCGAGCAGGACCAATGGGTTTTGGAGGGGTGCACCGAACAACCCGCCAGCAAGCGCGGCCGAGGTGCCGAGCAGGGCAAAGCTCAGAGTGATGCCCAGCACGTAGAAGATCGAAAGCCGGAAGCTGGAGGTGCCGGAATCGCTCTGGCCGCCAAAATAGGCGAGCGTGACCGAGATCAGCGGATAGACACATGGCGTGAGGTTCAGCCCGAGACCGAGCAGCAGCATCATCCCCAACTTCGCGGGCATGCTCGCACCAGTCAGCCACTGTTCCAACCAGCTTGGGTCGCTTGGATTCATTCCGGATGGCGCGGCTTTCGGGGCCGGCGCGGCTTCGGAGCCGATCGTGATCCGTACCGTTTTTGGCGGCAAGCAGTTCTGGTCATCGCAGGCCTGGTAGCGCAATGCGACTTCAATCGGCTGTGACGCAGGCGGCGAGGCGAGAGCGGTCATGAAAAAGGTACCCTCGTAAACCAGAAGTGTCTTCCCCGGAGCAAAGGCGAACTCTGCCTCGAGGGGATCGGGGTATTCGAAGTCTGCGAAGGAAACCCCCGGGCTCACCAGAGAGAGAGTTGTGGGGATCAGCCATTTTTCAGCCGGGAGGTGAGCGTTGACGTGAAAGCCGTGTGCAATGGTCGCGCGCACCTGCACCAGGGAGGAACCGTCCCTTGCCGGTGCGAGGGTCCCGCTAATCTCGACGATCGGTTCTCGAGCCGAACTCGGGGAGGCAGAGCCCAGGGAAAAAACCAGAAGCAGCCCGATCCAAAGCCGGACAAGCACCCGATTCGATAAGGCCACGCGCTGGACGATGTCGGCATTGCTCATTTCGTGCTCTCTCTTGTCAGGATCGCCTCGACACCTCGCACCCAGGCGCGTTGCGTCTGTTGGGGACTGCGATCGAAGGCTCGCCGAAAATGCTCCCAGGATTCAACTGAAGTCACGCTGGCAATGAGGGCGACGGTATCCTCGGCTTCTGCCTCGGTCAGCGTCGAGATCTCCGGGGCAAAGTGCTTTCGTGCTTCCTGGGCCATCACTCTTCGAACGGTGTCAATCATCTCGGCTGCGCCCGGGTCGCGCAAGGCCAGGCTGCGTTGGAGTTGCGCCAGAAGATGGAGTTTCTCGGTCGCCGCAAACCGACTGGCGACAAAGCGATCGACGCGTTCTTTTCGCGTACCATGCCCCGAATCTGCAATCGGGATCAGCGGAAAGCGCTCAATCATGCGCAGAAAGGCCGCCGCACGAAGTTGGTCCAAAGTGTCAAAATAACGAAAAAGAGTCGCTGCGGAGATCTCGGACCGCTCGGCGACCTGGGCTGTGGTCGGCGGCAGATGGCCCTCGAGAACCAGATCGATGAACGCATCGATGGCCTTCGCTCGCCGAGGGCTGTTGTCGTCGTCGGGTTTTGCGTTGACGAGTTCGTTGATCGCGGATTCGTACATTGCGCCTGCTGATACCTGATGAGAGTACCACTCTCATCTTGATTTGAGAGTCTCACTCTCACTCCGTGATGTCAAGATTTTTGGTCGGGAGGCGGTCTTCGGAGGTCCCCGCGGGGCCTGTCCCCGGTTCTATTTGCTCGAGTCCAGAGGGACATGCTCGACGATTTCGAGTCCATAGCCGGGGAGATTTACGAGCCTTCGTGGATAATTCGAAAGCAGACGGATTTTGCCCAGGCCCAGATCGCGCATGATTTGTGCCCCGATCCCGTACTCCCGAAACTCCTGGAGAGTGGCACCCGCCATGGTGCTCGGTCCCGACGTGTCGTTGTCCCCATCCGTTCCGGCGGAAGCCGCTGAGCTACCACGCGGCGCGAGCATATCGCTGCCGTGCTCTCGTTTGAGATAGAGAATCACGCCGCAGCCCTCTTCGGCGATTCTTTCCATCGCGCGATGCAGCAAATTACCCGTGTTCCGACTGGCCGAGGCAAAGACATCCCCGGGGAGATATTCCGAATGAGCGCGGACCAAAGTGGGTTGGTCGGGCTGAATATCGCCCTTGACCAGAGCCATATGCTCCCCGCCGTTCACGTCACTGCGGTACACGCAGGCTCGGAACTCGCCCCCGTAGCGGCTCTCGATCGGAGCTTCGGCGACCTTATGAACCAGAGAATCATGCCGCAGTCGGTATTGGATCAGGTCGGCAATGGTCACGAGTTTCAAATTGTGGAGAGCTGCAAATTCTCGTAATTCCGGAAGGCGCGCCATGGTGCCGTCCTTGTTCATGATCTCGCAGATCACGCCGGCGGGACGAAGTCCGGCCAGCCGCGCCAGATCGACGGCGGCTTCGGTTTGTCCGGTTCGTACCAGAACTCCCCCATCGCGTGCCCGGAGAGGAAAGATGTGGCCGGGTGTTTTCAGATCACTGGGTTGTGCCTGGTCAGCACAGGCGGCGAGAATTGTTGTCGCCCGATCACTGGCAGATACGCCACTTTGAATCCCGACGCGTGCATCAATCGATGCGGTGAAGGCGGTTTCCAGTGGTGCGGTGTTTTCGGTGGCCATCATGGGCAGGCCCAGAGTTGCCAATTTATGTCCCGTCACGGGCATGCAGATCAGCCCGCAGCCTTCGGTCGCCATGAAATTGATGGCTTCGGTCGTGACCTTTTCGGCGGCCATGCAGAGATCGCCCTCGTTTTCGCGGTCCTCATCATCCATGACGATGACCATGCGGCCCGCGCGGTACTCGGCGATGGCCTCCTCGATGGTGGCAATTTCACCAGGCGCGGTCACCTGATCGGTCAAAGTGTCGGATGAGTTTGTGGACATTCTTACTCGAATGAACCTGCAGCGTGCCCGTCTTGCAAGGGGGAAAATCCATCGAAACTGCAGGACTTGATCTTCTGGCCGGAACCGGGCACCGACTGCGGGATGGCTGGACCATTGGAAGGTATTCAAATCGTGGAGTTGGGTTTCTGGGTAGCGGGTCCCGCGACCAGCGGGATTCTTGGAGATTGGGGGGCGTCGGTGATCAAAATCGAGCCCCCGGTCGGTGATCCGATGCGGGCGGTTCTCTCGACCGCAGTCGGCATCGATGTCCCGATCAACCCCGCTTTTGAACTCGACAACCGCGGCAAGCGCTCCATCGTCCTCGATCTGAAAAAAGAACAGGGCCGAGCGATTGCCGGCGATTTGATTGAGCAGGCGGATATTTTTGTGACGAACCTTCGTGCGGGTGCCCTCGCCGGTTTTGGGTTGGACTACGAATCGCTTTCGGCACGAAATCCCCGCCTGATCTACGGGGCGGTGACCGGTTATGGCAGTGGGGGGCCCGACAGTGATCGCGCCGCATACGACATCGGAGCGTATTGGGCTCGCGGTGGCGTCGCCGCCATGCTCACGCCCGAGGGCCATGAGCCGCCCGTGCAGCGCGGTGGCATGGGCGATCATACCACCGCGATGACAGCGGCTGCAGCGATCAACGCGGCCTTGGTTGCCCGGGAGAGGACCGGCAAGGGGCAGTATCTCGAGACCTCACTTTTGCGGACCGGCGCCTATACCGTTGGCTGGGACCTGGCGACGCGTTTGCGCTTTGGTCGCTTGCAACCGCCGAGCGACCGAAGCGAAGCGCCGAACCCGATTGCGAATTCTTATCGCGCATCCTGCGGGAAATGGTTCTGGTTGATCGGCCTCCAGGCAGATCGGCATTGGCCGGATGTTTGCCGGGCGATGGGACGCGAGGATTTGATCGACAGCGAACGGACGAAAGATATCGTCAGGCGTCGAGAGAATGCAGGCTACGTGGTCGGTCTTCTGGACGAGATCTTTGCTACGCGCACCCGGGCCGAATGGGGCGAGCTTTTCGATGCGGCGGGGGTCTGGTGGGCGCCGGTCCAGGATTGCAATGACCTGGCGCAGGATGCGCAGCTTAGAGCCACGGGAGGCGTTGTTCCGTTCGAGAGTGGCGAGGGTCTCCCCGAGCAAGTTGCGACGCCGGTCGATTTCTCCGGGACACCGAATGTCTTCGCGACCACGGCACCCGAATTGGGGCAAAATACCGAGGAAATCCTTCTCGAGATGGGTCAGGGTTGGGAAGAGATCTCTGTTCTCAAGGAACGCGGGGTCATCCCCTAGTCGGGTCGGCGGGGGGCTTCCAGCAGAGGTTTTCGGACCATCGAAGGGAGAGTTTCGTTCCCTGCTCTATCCGCGGTTGCCCGGGTACGGGCGCAGGCCCAAAAGAGTCTCCGCTCTTTCGGTCAGCGGCTTGGCTGCCAAACCGGTGTCGGTGAACTCGGAGAGGTGGCCAACCACCGAGGCGTAGACAGCTTCTCTGGTCTGACCCGTGTCGATTTCAATGCATAGCCCCATGCTCTGGAAGAGCTCGACCGTCGGTAGAGTTTCGGCTTTGAACGTATCGAATCGCAGCTTCATGCTCGCGACGTTATCGTCGCTGCGACCAGAGTATTTCGCACGGCCCATGATGCGCTTCTCGAGGATATCGTAGGGACATTCGAGGTAGAGCATTTTGGGTAGCTCGGTCTCGCGGCCGAAGATTGCGTACCAGGCCTCGAGGTTGTCCAGCGAGCGCGGGAAACCATCGAGCAGAAAATTCGTTTTGCCGGTGGTTCTGGTGATCGATTCCATGGCGTCCTGCAGCAGGGTGACGACGATTTCGTTGGGCACTAATTTCCCATCGGTAATGAACTCCTCGATGGTTGTGCCGGTTGGCCCTCCGGCCTCTCGTGCGGTGCGCAGCAGATCGCCGGTGGACAAATGAGTCCAACCAAGTTGTGACTCCGCGAGTTCACACATGGTTCCTTTTCCCGCGCCGGGACCTCCCAGAACAAAAACAACGTTGGGCTTCGGGCAAGCCTCTCGGGGGTCGCAGTGGTGGACGACTAATTTGGGTGCCGGAGCGACGCCCATTTTATAAACGTGCCACTCCGTTTGCGTGGGCGGGAGTTCGTCCTCGCAGGTCATATCGTATGCGAGGTGCCCGTCCAGACGGCAGATTCTCCACGATTTGTAGCTGTCGGAATAGGAGATGGCCGGGCTTCGGGAGGATTTCCCATCCGCTCGATCCCATGCCATCCGGCCATTCCAGTAGCCGGGGCTGGATACGGTTCCGGATTCGGATTTCTTCGCGGGTGCTGTGGAAGGCACGAAGAGGCCGTCGACCTCGGGAAGACCGGAGCCAGACACCTCGATAAAAAACGTATTCGGCTTCAACGTGTTCATTTCAAGCATTCTCAAAATTTTCGGTAGTTGAACGGATTCGAAATAGCATTCTGCAGATCCGTCCGAAAGGCTGTTTTCAGGCGACCTCTGTGTTGGAATCGGAAAAGGGCGAGGGCGAATATCAGGACATGCAACGGGATCCCGAGAGGGGCAGGCTCATGAAGGCCCTCTCCGATCGCGAGGCCTCGGTACCAGGGCATCGTTATGGCCGTCGTCTCGAAGCCCGGAAGAAAACAGAGCCCCGGAAACGCCCCCCCAATTGCGATCGTCGTTAGATACCTGTTCATTTTCTGACCACTGATTGCCGCAACGCCGGAATATCGACTTGAAGGCCAGGGATTCGCGAGCGATCGAAGCGAAAATATGACGCTTCCTTCCATCACCTCATTCTACAGTGACGCTTTTGGCGAGGTTGCGGGGCTGGTCGACGTCGGTACCGCGATAGCAGGCGATCTCGTAGGCGAGCAGCTGCATGGGGATCGTCAGCAGGATCGGAGCGAGCAGGTGATGCGCTTGGGGGATGGTCACGACCTCCCAGGCAATCTCTTCGAGCTCGGGTGTCGGCGCATCGGTGATCGCGATGATGCGTCCGCCGCGCGCCTCGACCTCCTTCAAATTTGAAAGTGTCTTGGGATACATCGGGTCCCGCGGCAGGAGAACGACCACAGGTAATTGCTCGTCAATCAGGGCAATGGGTCCGTGTTTCATCTCACCCGCAGGATAGCCTTCGGCGTGGATGTAGGAGATCTCCTTCAACTTCAGGGCTCCTTCGAGCGCGACTGGATAGTTGACGCCGCGACCGAGGTAGAGAAAGTCCTCCGCATGACCATATTTCCGGGCGATCTTCGAGATCTGCTTGGAGCACTGCATGGACTCGGTAACGAGTTGCGGCAGGTTCACCAGATTGTGAACGAGCGCCCTGCCCTTCTCTTCATCGAGTCGACCGAGGTGTCGTCCGACGTGCAGGGACAGTAAATAAAGGGCAGTGAGCTGCGTGGTAAACGCTTTGGTGCTGGCGACCGAGATTTCGGGTCCGGCGTGCGTGTAGAGCACGGCATCGGATTTTCGCGCGATCGATGAATCGACGGCGTTGCAGATCGAAAGAACATGGGCGCCCTGCTCTTTCGCTTCTTCGACAGCGGCAAGTGTGTCCGCGGTCTCGCCGGACTGCGAGATGGCCAGCAAGAGTGTGTCCGGCCCGAGAATGGGGTTTCGGTATCGGAACTCACTGGCGTAATCGACGTCGACCGGAATGCGGGTCATTTCTTCGAGAACGAATTTTCCGACCAGGCCGGCATGCCAGGATGTGCCGCAGGCGGTCAGGTAGATTCGTTTGATCTTGGACCAATCGGTTCCCAAGGCTTCGATCTCGGGAAGCGCGACGTCGCCCTTTTCCTGACGAATGCGTCCCAGCATCGTATCGATCAGGGCCTGAGGTTGTTCGTCGATCTCCTTGCGCAAGAAGTGCTTGAAGCCGCCTTTTTGTGCGGTCACCGGATCCCAGCTGATATGCGTGGCCTCGCGCTCGACAGGTGTTCCGTCAAAGGTACTGACCACGACACCTTCGCGGGTAACCTCCGCCATCTCGCCGTCCTCGAGGTAAAGGACTCGACGGGTATGCTCGAGAATCGCCGGCACGTCCGAAGCGACGAAGTTTTCTCCTTCGCCCAGGCCAATCACGATCGGCGTCGCAGTTTTTGCTGTCAGCAGGCGGCTGCGGTCGTCGTCGGACAACACCACGATGGCAAAGGATCCTTCGAGTTCCTGCACGGCGGTGCGCGCCGCTGTCATGAACTCCATCCCTTCGTCCATATGATGGTCGATCAATTGCGAGATGACCTCGGTGTCGGTTTCCGAATGGAATGTCCGGCCGCGATCTTCGAGAGACTTTTTCAACTCGAGAAAGTTCTCGATGATGCCGTTGTGGATCACAACGACCTTCCCCGCGCGGTGCGGGTGGGCGTTTTCTTCACTAGGCGGGCCATGTGTTGCCCAGCGCGTATGCCCGATGCCGATGTGGCCGGCCAGCGGCTTCTCGGACAAGGCATCCTCGAGGTTGGCCAATTTTCCGACGGTGCGCCGCATATCGATGCTGCCGCTTCCGTTGAGGGTGGCGACGCCGGCCGAGTCGTAGCCTCGATATTCCAACTTCCTGAGGCCGTCGACCAGAATGCGGCTGGCATCCTGATCACCGATATAACCCATGATACCGCACATGAACCGGGAATCC
>Ga0055584_100001599_pt1 | contig 22166 bp, 17 predicted proteins | sample OSDHelmetaG_FD_58716 | JGI IMG/M metagenome (GOLD analysis project Ga0055584, IMG submission 58716) | Pelagic marine sediment microbial communities from the LTER site Helgoland, North Sea, for post-phytoplankton bloom and carbon turnover... | ecosystem: Environmental > Aquatic > Marine >...
TCGCCAATGGCCCAAATGCCCGGCACGTTGCTTTCCAGCTTGTCGTTTACGGTGATATAGCCGCGCGCATTGGTTTCGACGCCGGCGGCCTCTAAGCCCAAGTCGTCCGTGTTCGGCTTGCGACCAACCGCCAACAGTACGTGGCTGCCGATGATCTCTTCGTCTCCGGGCGCACAGCTGGCTGTCACCGCCACCTGGGCACCGCGTTTCTCCAAGCCGATACAGTTGGCATTTAATCGGAATTCAACGCCTTCTTTCTCAAGAATTTCTCGTACGCTGATTGAAACATCTTCGTCTTCGCGTCCGATAATTTCCGCGCCTTTTTCGACAACGGTAACCCGCGCGCCAAAGCGGCGATACATCTGTGCGAATTCAAGGCCGATATAACTGCCGCCGATGATGATCAGATGTTCGGGGAGCGAATCCACTTCCATAATTTGGGTGTTGGTCATAAAGGGAACTTGGTCGATCCCGGGCATATCGGGAACGAACGCCCGCCCACCCACATTGAGCACGATCTTGTCGGCTTCCAGAAGCTCATCGTTGACGCGCACTGTAGTTGCGCTCTCAAAGCGGCCATGGCCCTCGAACACGGTCAGGTTTTCCATGTTCTTCATCCAGTTGGTGACACCGTCGCTTGACTGTTTGACGATGCCGTCCTTCCGCGCTTTGACCTGCTTCATGTCGACGGAGATGTCGCCGTCAATGCAGACACCGAATTCGCTGCCCCGGCGCGCCATGTAGGCGGCGCGCGCGCTGGCGACCAGCGCCTTGGTGGGTATACAGCCGACATTCACACAGGTGCCGCCGAACAGCTTGCGCTCGATGATGGCCGTTTTCATGCCTTGGCCCGTCATGCGTTGGGCGAGCGACGGCCCGGCTTGTCCGGTTCCGATAATAATCGCGTCGAATTTCTGGCTCATCTTCGTAGGCTCCACGGTGGTTGCGAACTGGCGGTGGCGCTATGCGCGTGCCAGATAGACGGTTTGGGTAAAATCTTTGTCTTGCAAAGGATTATAAAAAGTTACGGTTTCCGATTTAGCGCTGCCAAAGGTGGTTTCAAGCATCGCGGTAAACGCCTCATCGGGCAAGTCGTTTGACCATAGCCCGAAAACCCCGCCCGGTTTTAAGTGGGCGGCTAACTTTGTCAGACCGTCGGGCGTGTAGAACGCCGCATTCGCAGGGGCCAACAGAAACTCTGGTGAATGATCTATATCGACGAGAATTGCATCGAACTGGCGGCCGGTCTGTTCGGGATCAAACCCCTCCTTGGAGGTGGCGAGTGCAAAGAAATCTCCTAAAAGGAACCCGCAACGAGGGTCAGCCGTCAGTGTGGGGCCGAGCGGTAATATTCCTTCTTGGTGCCAATCGATAACGGCTTCGAGCATATCGACGACAATCAGGGAGCCGACGGTATCATGTTTCAACACGGCCTCGGCGGTATAGCCGAGCCCAAGGCCGCCGACGACCACATCAAGTTTGCCGCCCGATAAATCGGCGAGGCCTAGATCCGCGAGCGCAATTTCGGAGGCGGTGAACAAGCTCGACATGAGAAATTCTTCGCCGAGTTTAATCTCGTAAACATCCACATCCAGCTTCAGTTCGCGGCGACGGCGGAGGCTTAGTTCTCCTATTGGCGTTTCGCGGTAGGCTAATTCTTTGAAAAGGCGGCTCATGAAAACGGATTCCCAATGCGGTCGTGTGCGGGGTTCGTGGTCTGAAGGACAATAGCGCGCCGGGTGGTAGAAGCGAATATTCTTGTATCCAACTTTGTCACTGGAAGGTGGTCTGATAGGTTAGTTTTAGGGGGATGCTGGGCGTTGAATACTCACTGTTTTGAAAACGGCAATGTCCGTATGGTTGCGGGGCGGCACGGACATTTTCTGTTTAACAAGAACGATCTTTTTATTGGGCGGTCTCTCGAGACCTATGGCGAATGGAGCGAGCCTTGTATCGCCCTTTTGCTGAAATGCCTGTCGCTTGGGGATACGGTTCTCGATGTAGGCGCGAATATCGGCACCTTCACCGTACCTTTTGCCAAGGAAGTGGGGGAGACCGGAAATGTTCACGGGTTTGAGCCGCAACGGTCCGCCTACCAATTCCTTTGTGCAAACCTAGCCCTCAACGAAATTCAGAACGCTACCGTGCATAACGCGGGGGTGGGTAATAGCAACGGTTCGATAGATGTGCCGGTGCTCGACCCTGGTGTACCGCAAAATTTCGGCGCTTTGAGCCTATCGGCCACCAGCGAGGGTGACCCCGTCCGGCTGATTACAGTCGACAGCCTGATGCTTGAGGCGTGTCGCCTCATAAAGATCGACGTGGAGGGTATGGAAGGTAATGTGCTGGACGGTGCGGCGAATACCATTCGACGTCTCCAGCCACTTATGTTCGTTGAAAACAATAGCATCGACGGTGCGCAATCGATTATACAGAAAATCTTGGACTTCGATTATCAAGCGTGGTGGGTGGTGACGAACTATTTCAACCCGCAGAACTTCTTTGGAGAATGTGAGAATATATTCGACTGTATCCAACCCGCCGCCGACATGTTTTGTGTGCCCGCCGGTTTAGATGCGGACATTCGTGGTCTTGAACCGGTGCTCGGCGTGGATGATCACTGGAAGGCGGCGGCGGAAAGAATTGTTGCCCGCCAAAAGACTGCGTGATGCGTGGTTTTTAGGTCTCGCACCACACGGCGAGCTCGTAGCCTTCCGGGTCGGTGAAATGAAAACGTTGTCCGCCGGGGAAATCGAAGATCGGTTTGATGATCGTTCCGCCTGCTTCTTCGATGCTTTTCTGCAGGGCTGCTAAATCGTCGCCGTAGAGCACCACCAGCGGGCCACCTTTACTCTCTTTATCAGCGGGAGCCGTTGCGTCGAAACCACCTTTCATATGGCCATCGGTGAATTCGCAATATTCTGGGCCGTAGTCGGTGAACCCCCAGCCAAAGGCTTGGCCGTAAAACGCTTTGGTACGGACGATGTCTGTTACGGTGAATTCGATGTAATTGATGGTGCGATCGTAACTCATGGTGTGAATCCTTAAGACGTCGCTAAACGGGCGACCGGTTTTTCGTTGATCGGCAGATGTATCAGGGCGCTGGTGACACCGAGTGCAATGGCGACCCACCACACCGCGTCGTAACTGCCGGCAGCATCGAACACTCTGCCACCAAGCCAGACGCCCATAAATGCACCCAGCTGATGGCTTAAAAACACAATGCCATAGAGCATGCCCATATAGCGAAGGCCGAATATCTGGCTTACCAGCCCGGATGTGGCGGGCACAGTGCTAAGCCACAATAAGCCGATCAAGCAGGCGAAGACCACGACTGTGGTGGGCGTTGTGGGAATCACGACAAAGGCGGTCATCACCACGGCACGGGCCGCATAAATCCCGCTCAGCAAGTATTTCTTGGAATACCGCCCGCCCAACCAGCCGGAGCTCCAGGCACCAATCATGTTGAAGAAGGCGATGAGCATTAGTGCGGTCGCCCCCAACCCAGGTACGGAACAGCGGTCATGGATGTAAGCGGGTAGGTGGACGGCTAGAAAGGCTACATGAAACCCGCAGACGAAAAATCCCACAGTTAGAAGGCGAAAGCCGTTGTGTTGCCATGCTTCGGATAGCGCCTCACGAATGTTGATGTTTGTGTCTTTGCCGGTTTCTTTGGTTATCGCGCCTGATGTGGACAGTGCCATGGGGACGATCATGGCGGCCATCACGCTGAGAAATAGCAGCGCGGTTACCCAATCCACTTCAGCGATAATCGACTGGCTGGCCGGCACGACCAGCAATTGCCCGCCGGTGGCAAAGGCCGTGGTAAAGCCGACCCAAGTGCCGCGTTTTTCCGCCGGGGCTACTTTGCTAACGGTTGCCAGAACTAAAGGCATGCCGCAGGCACCAAGGCCGATTCCGGCCATCACACCTGCGCCGGTAAACATCATCCCCGGCGTAGTGGCCTGGCTCATGGTGAATATACCGCAAGCGAATAATGCGCCGCCCAGCGCTAGTGTCTTTGACGGCCCCCACTTATCGGCCAGTGCGCCAAAGAAAGGCGCGGTTAGGCCGATTAGTAGATTCTGCGTGGCCAGTGCAAAGGACAAAACTTCGCGCCCCCAGCTCATTCCGTCGGAAATGGGGCGCATATACAGACCCATGCTTTGACGAATGCCGAAGGCAGAAAAGACAATCAGGGCAGCGGCAAATAATACGAAGACAGGACGGCGCCAAAAGGGAGTGGGGGACACGGTGTGTTCCTAGCTGAAGTGGAGCGTTACGAGATCATAGTGCCTGGTGTGAGGCAAGGGCGGAGGTATCACGGGGTGGGGCTGATTAGCATTTTGGCAATGTGAGACCGGTGTCCGTTTTGGTTTCAATATTACCGCAGGCCTTCTGGAGTTGGGCTTGGGTGACCTTGGCACTGGTAAGGTCTGCACCGCTGAAATCAGCCCCTTTGAGGTTTGCGCCGGTGAAGTCGGCGTTAATGAGGTTCGCGCCACCGAAGTTCGCGCGCCCTAAATCAGCCCCTTTCAAATTGGCGTGTCGTAAATCTGCGAAAAAGAGGCTCGCCTGTATTAATTTGGCACGCTGGAAACTTGCATGCGCCAAGCTAGCGTTAGCAAAGTTTGCCTTGCGAAGGTTCGCGCCCGGCAACCGGGCGGAAACCATCTTGGAATGGGCGAAATTGGCCTTTTCCAAATTAGCGCCGCGAAGATCGGCCTTTTGTAATCTAGCCAGATTGAAACTTGCTTTGCGGGCATTGCTGAAGGCTACAGACGCGCCGTTGAGGTTGGCGTTACTGAAATTGGTTTTCTCCAATAATGCATGGTGCATCGTCGCGCCCGTGAGCGTTGCATGACGAAAGTCGGCTTTGCGAAGATTTGCATTTGTAAGATTGGTGTTGGATAGGTTCGCTCGATATAGATCGGCTTTTGATAAATTGGCCTGAAATAGATCGGCGTTGGTAAGAGTTGCACGCGCCAGATTAGCCCGCGCCAACCTGCCGGCTTTCATAGAAACCTGGTTTAAATTTGCATCCTGCAAGAATACGTCGGTCAAATCCGCTCCGGTTAAATCGGCTCTGGAAAGGTTAGCGCCTCTAAGATCGGCGCGTTTGGTGCTGACGAACGGAAATTGGAGAGCGATAAACGTATCGCCGACCGTTCCGGAAATAGACCAGGCACTTAACCGGATCGGTGCTTTTGAACTGTCGTGCATAACGACTGGCGAACGCAGGCCGAATTTTACATTTGGGGATAAATCAACCTTGTGTAAATAGCTGCCCGGCAAGTCTATTTCGCGCATGGCCACTGATTCAGAGTGTAAAATTTCAAGTGCTTGACCGAAGCCGAGATTGACCTTGTTTGCTGATGCACTTGCCTGGCCGGTGGCTGACGGTGCGCGTCCCTGGACTTCGCGGTACATGCCGACGACTTCCCAGGCTGTGATAATGCGCATCGCAGAGCGGTCTAACACTTCCAGCATGATGGGGTAGAATACAATGCACGCAACGATGACCACGCCCATGGGTTTTTCGCGAAACCAGATGACGACCTTATCGAGAAAGCTGTTGGCTTTATGCCAACTATTGGCCGGCTTGCCCGCGCCGTCTGTACTATCCGTACCGCTTGCATCTTCGAACCGCTCGTCGCGCAATCGTTTGCGGGCACCGAATGCTAAAAGAAAGTGTTTCAACGCCATAGGTCTAAGCGGCCTTATCTCTCATGTTCATTGGCTTTTGTGATCAAGAATTTCATCGACGATTGCATCGATATTAAAGCGGTACTTTTTGAGTTCTGGATTCAATACCTTCGAAAATTTTCTGAAATCGATATCTTTGAATTTTAATTTGGACGTGGCCGGTAAATTTGAACCGTCGAACGTTCCCATATTGAAGACCATTTCCACATCTTCGTCAGCGAAGTCGACACCATGGAAATAATCGAATAGCATGACCAGCGCCCAGGCACCCCCCATATAGTGCCCGCCCACGTTGACAGCCCGCTCGCGATTGCGGACTTTGGCAAGCCCGATCTTTGACCAGTTGAGCCCACCGATTAAGATGTCTTTACCAGGCACTAACCCTGCCGCATTCACCGCGTCTGTGGCGCCGAGCGCCATGTCATCGTTTGCAGTCCAGATGAGCCGGATATCTTTCTGCAGGCGGAGCAAACGGAGAGTCTGTGTCCGCGCCATGTCACGCCGCCATTCCGCACGTTCCAGGGCGACCAAATCGACGCCGCCGGATTCTTTGAGCGCGCGCCTCATACCCGTTTCCCGATCCGTTGCTGCAAGGGTTACCCCGTTACCGCCAATGGCGATCATCCGGAGTTTCCTGCCGAATTGCTTTTTACCGTGCTTCACCAGCGCATGCGCGATGGCGTATCCGGCATCTTCGTGACTGGGGCGAAGCGAGCCGATCCATTGTGGAATTTTTTGCCTTGGTCGACCGTAATACCGAGCATCTTTCCCCGCAAAAACGCTGAAGATCAAAAAGACAGGTATGTTTGCTTTGGCTGCGGCCTCGATCATCGGGCCGCCCGCTTGGCGTTCGTTAACGACGATCAGCGCGTCCGGTTTTCGTGGAAGTGCTCCCACTTTTTGGGCCAGCGAAATCATCTTTGCCTGGTCGCCGTGGGATTCGTAGATCGTTAAGTCAATTTCGAGATCGTTTGCCGCGTCTTTCATCATTTCTGCGACCCGAGACCAAAAGGCGGGTGGTTTGCTGACATTGATAAAAGCGATGTTTAATCGCTCCGACGCGTTGGCGCCGCCGCCACTTGAGCCAACGAACAACAACGTGACTGCCATGACGGCAAAGGCGACACGGTGGGGGGCCTTCCAAAAGGATTGATTGGTAAGCATTGGTCCTACAAATATTAAACTGTAGCCGAAGTCAGGCTGTCTTCTTATGCCAAGAATGTATCAGACTTAACCGCTACCGGAAATTGACGCCTTCACTTGTGTATTTGGAGGTGCGAAAAATTTCCCATTAAATCGCGGTCGCTGTTAAAATACGAAAATGACCCGAATTATTCATTTCACGGATATGCACTTACGTTGGCACCAGTCTGGCACGGCGACGGACCCGTTGCGACTGTCGCGCGAAATGCCGGCGCTTTTGGATCGGTTTTCCCGATGCATCAAAGAGCATAATCCCGATGTATTGGTCATGTCCGGCGATTTGCTTGATACACCCGGCGCCGTTCTGAAAGGCGGCTCTCCGGATGATAAAGCACACGGGGAATGGATTGACGATACCGAGGCCGATTTTAAACTGGTAAAAGCGTGGTTTGATGGGACCGGCATTCCCTATGTGGTGGTGCCTGGCAATCACGACCATGAAGGGGTCTTTGCATCGGTCTTTGGTGGGCCTCCGGAACCGGTTGATATCGCTGGGTTGCGGTTCTTCTCTTTTTGGGACGAGTTGTCTGGCGAACAGCAACCGTTACGTACCGGCGCGCGCAAGGCGTTGTTCGATGCGGCTATGACGGACGATGCGAATAACTGCCCGCAAATTCATGTGCATCACTACATGATCAACCCGCCCACCTTCGCTAAGAATAAGCATTACCAATATTTCACAGCGGATGAACTGAAGGCTGATGTGGAACGCACTGGGCGTGTTCGCGCGGTGCTATCGGGCCACTACCACCCGGGCACGCTGGTCGAAGGCGCAACCGTTCATTCCGGGGCACCGGCTTTTTGCGAGGCGCCGCACCCTTATCGGCTGTACGAGCTTGCCGAGGACGGCTCGACGGTTGTGACCGATCATGCGGTGGATGGCTGAGGGTTCCCCTTATTAGCGGTAAACCGAATTCCGATAGTTACGTCTATATCATCGGCGGTGGTGGCAAGGGTGGCTACCGCACCTATGTGGGCTGGACCAATGATCTGGAAAAACGACTTGCGGCACACAATGCGGGCACCGGGGCGCGCTCTACCCGGGGGCGGCAGTGGCGGCTTCTCTATGCGGAACGGTTGGACGACCGGCGCGCCGCCATGAGCCGGGAATGGCACTTGAAGCGGGACCGGCGTTTCCGTAAGCGGCTTTTCACCGAATGGAACGACTAAACAAACTCAAAGAGGGATTAGGATGGAAGATAAGGTAATTGGCATCGTCGGGCTTGGCATTATGGGCGGGGCCATGGCGCATAATCTCATTGCAGCCGGCTTCGATGTGTTGGGGCATGATATTCAGCCGGACTTGCTTGAAGCGCATGAGAAAAGTGGTGGCCGGGCGGCAACGTCAATTGCAGATTTATCGCCGTGTGAAATTATCATAACGTCTTTGCCATCCATCGCCGCCTTCCATGGGGTTTTGGCTGCGCTCGCGGCGGATGGCAGCGATGAGTTGGTGGTGATCGATACATCGACACTTCCCATTGAGGAAAAGGAGCGAGGCCACGATACATTAGGGAAAGCAGGCAAAATTTTGCTCGACTGTCCCTTAAGCGGCACCGGCGCCCAGGCGCGAACTAAGGATTTGGTCGTTCTCGGGAGTGGTGACCAAACCGCCTTTAAGCGATGTGCATCCGTATTCGAAGGGTTTGCCCGTACGCACCGATATCTTGGGGCTTTCGGCAATGGCAGCAAGATGAAGTTCGTCGCCAACCATTTGGTCAACGTTCATAACGTGGCCGCAGCGGAAGCGATGGTGCTCGGCATGAAAGCGGGGCTCGAACCGCAACTTATTTACGACACGATTAAGGATGGTGCCGGCAACTCGCGAATTTTTGAATTGCGCGCGCCGATGATGGTCGCGGGCGACTATGACGACGCCACCATGAAGATCGATGTATGGCAAAAGGATCTGGACATCATCGGTGCGTTTGCCGCATCGCTGGATTGTCCGGCACCGCTGTTTGATGCTGCGGTCGAACCCTATCGGGCGGCAATGGATCAGGGGCTTGCAAAGAAGGATACGGCAGCGGTGTGTGTGGTGTTGGAAAAGGCAGCGGGACTGAAGCGATAGGCCGTCGGTTAGCCTGCATCTTCCGCAGCTTGACGGATCATATCATCGGGAATGTCGTCGAAAGAGGCGTAGTTCATCGTGCAGAGCCGGTAATACAGGCCACGCATTGCCAATAGCTCCGGATGGGTGCCGCTCTCGACGATACGGCCTTGGTTGAGGACAATAATTTTGTCAGCGCCGCGAATGGTCGCGAGCCTGTGGGCGATGACCAGCCCAGTTCGACCCTTGAGAAGTTGTTTGAGCGCATGTTGGATTTTCCGCTCTGTATAACTGTCGATGCTGGCGGTTGCTTCGTCGAGCACTAGGATGGAGGTGTCGGCTACGATGGCACGGGCAAAGCTAATGAGCTGGCGCTGGCCGAGCGATAGGTTTGCACCGCGTTGTTCAAGCAGCGTGTCATAACCGAGCGGCAATCGGTCGATGAAATCATGGGCGCCGACGGTCTTGGCCGCATTGATGATCGTCGCTTCGGAAGCGCCGACGGTGCAGTATTTGATGTTCTCCAGGATGGTTCCGGTGAAAAGAAACGGTTCTTGAAGCACCATGCCTACGTGCTGGCCGAGAGAGGCTTGGGTGACGGTCCGGATGTCTTCGCCGCCAATTCGAATTTCGCCATCCCAAATATCGTAAAATCGGTGGAGGAGGGCGGTGGTGCTGGTCTTGCCAGAGCCGGTGGGGCCGACCAAGGCCACGGTCTGGCCTGGTTCAACGCGGAAGCTGATGTCATGCAGGATCGGTTGGTCTGGGAAATAACCGAACGTGACGTTTTTGAATTCTACAGAACCGTCGATTTTGCCCGCTTTGCCGCCGAGTGGCGCGGCATCTGGTTTGTCCACAATGTCGATGGGCACGTCCATTACTTCGAAGATACGACGTCCTGATGCCATGGCCCTTTGCATGACGCTGTACTGATTGGTGAGCGAGCGAATTGGATCGAAAAACCGTTGCACGTAGAAGATAAAGGCCACCATGACGCCCAGGTCGAGCGAGCCGCTCAACACCATATTGCCCCCGACCACGACGACGATAGCCATGGCGCCGCCGGTTAATGTGTCGACGATCGGAACCATGACCTGGCTAAACTTGGAGCCTCTGAGATGGGCCTTCAAATTATCGCGCGCCTTGACCTCGAAACGTTCGAAGTTAATTTTCTCGCGGAGCATTTCCTGCACTGTGCGGACGCCATTGACGTTTTCCGCCAACGCTCCGTTGACGATGGAGCTGGTCTGGCGTGCCCGCAAAAATGCTTTCCGCGCCATGGGCAGCCAAATAATGCGGACGATTAACAGCACCAAAACCACTGATAGAGACAGCAAGCCCAGCTTCCAATCGAGCGCGAGGAGCACGGTGACGATGCCCACCAGCAGCAGAATGTCGCCTACCGCGGAGACCACGGATTCGAGAAATTCTTGCAGCGCGCCAACGTCTCCCTGAAGGCGCGACATCAATCGCCCAACCTCGGTCTTGTCCATAAAGGACATAGAGAGCCGTTGGAGATGGGCATACATAGCGCGGCGCAGATCGAACAGAACACGCTCGGCAGTTTGGCCGACCATGACTTCTTGGAAGTAGAGCGCAATCATGTTGATTGAGATGATGGCGAGGAAACCCAGCGCAATCATGTCGAGGACGTCTCCAGCCGAGCCGGTTGCTCCGGCGGCAGATGTTTGATCGATGACGGCGCGGATCATCAGCGGAATGGTAAGTTGGGTCAGCGTAAAGGCGACGACGGCGCCAAGGGCGAATGCTAGCCGCCGTTTATAGGGTAATATAAATTCATAAAAACGCCCAATGATGCGCCCGTCGAAAGCCGCGCCAAACAGGCGTTCATCAACCCCTTCTGAAAGCGAGGCGGCTTTCTTATCGCTTGATTGTGGTTGTACGGCAGCGCTCATCGCTTTTGCTCCGTATCGGTGACGTCGTGGCCGTGCTCAACCTGAATGTCATAGAGGTCCTTGTAGCGCCCGCCTTCATGCAGCAACGCCTCATGGGAGCCGCGCTCCACGATGTGGCCTTCCTCGAAAAACAGGATTTCGTCCGCATGCATCAACGAACTGAGACGGTGGGAGATGATAATGGTTGCTTGATTCTTGGTGCGCGCTTTGAGGGCGGCGCGGATACTTTGCTCCGTTCCCGCATCGACCGCCGCGGTGGAATCATCGAAGACGATGATATCGGGGCTCAGCATAATGCTGCGCGCAATGGACAGCCGTTGGCGTTGGCCGCCGGAAAGTGTAAGGCCACGCTCGCCGATGAGCGTGCCGTAGGCCATTGGGAGGCAGGCGATGTAGTCGTGGAGCTGGGCCGAATCAGCGGCCTTTTCAATGCGGTCGCGCGGCGCGCCGGGTTCGCCGTAGGCCACATTGTTGCCAACCGAAGCAGTAAACAAAAACGCGTCCTGTTGCACGGTGCCCACGGTTTCGCGAAGGGATTCAAGAGTTACATCGCGGATATCTTGGCCGTCGATGGTGATGCGCCCGGCGGTCACGTCATAAAAGCGCGGTATTAGATGGGCAATGGTGGATTTTCCGCTGCCCGGCGGCCCGACAATACCGATTGTTTTGCCGGGACTGATTTCGAACGATACGTCGTGCAGGGCCGGTGTAGTGCCCGCCTCTACTTCATAGGCGAAGTCCACATGTTCGAAGCGTAATACTTTTTTGCTGAGGGAAAGGGACTTGGCGTTGGGCTTGTTGGTGACGGCGGGGGGGATGTCGAGGATGGTGAAGACGCGCGCGGCACAGATAGAAGCACGCGCAGCAACATTGACGATCATTCCCAGTTGTCTGACCGGCTGTTGGAGGATTGCCATAAAGGCGAGAAATTCCGCCAATTTACCAATTGTAATGTCGCCAGCTAGGATTTTATGGCCGCCAACCCACAGGACAAGCCCCATGGCGGCGTAGAAGGCAAACGACATCACCGCACTATTGGCGTAGCGGATTTTGATGCGTTGCATGGTCATGGCTACGGCTTCGTCTGACGCCGCGTCGAACTTTCTCAGTTCATGGTCTTCGGCCGCGAATGCGCGGACAACGCGGATGCCGCCCAAATTCTCTTCCATCAGCCGGGTGAGCACCGACAGCTTCTCTTGCAGCGATCGCCAGGTGCGACGCAACCAGATGCGTGAGACGGCCGCGCGCCACGCCACGACCGGCACGAAGCTGAGGGCGAACAGGCCAAGCGTCATATCGGTGCTCATAAGATGGTAGCCGCCGTAGGAGACCAAAATAACCAGAACAATCGTCCGTAACATGGCCGCATCGACAAAGCGTCTCATGCCTTCAATGTCGAGCATGCCGCGTGTCATCAAGTCGCCTGAGTGAACCCGGTCATGATAGGAGTAGCTCAGCCGTTGGAGCTTTTCGAAATAGGCTAGACGAAGCTCGTAGCCGATGCTCTGGCCGATGGCTTCACCTTGGTAAGTATGGGTCATAGTGAAGATACCGCGCAGGATACCGGCACCGAGTAGAAAGAGAGCTGCGGTTGCGAGGGCGGCTTTCGTGTCTTCCGGATTGGCCCCTGTAGCAGCCATTAGATTGTGAGCCTGATCTACGGCAGTGCCGAGATACTGCGGGATCATAATTTGGAAATTGGCGGCGATAACGGTGCAGACCGCCCCAATGGTAAATCGCAATCGATACCGCAGAGCCATGCGGATAATGCGTTTTATGGCATTGACGTTTTGGCTGCCCAAAACTTCGTCCATCGCCTGTTTTTTCGCCTGTTTTTCCGCCTGCGGTTTGGCCGGTGTAGTGGGGGTGTCTTTATGGTCGGTAATGGTGCTCGTCACGCGAATTTCCGTGCAATGCTTCTGAGTGGCTTATTCTATAGAGCACGCGCCCTTTAGCCAAAGGGCGCGTGCGAAGTGTTTAGGGGAAATAACTTTCGGTCGCCACGGCAAATGCTTTAAAGATTTTTGGAATTATCAGTTTTCTTTTGGCCGCGGCGCTTTTCCGTATGGCGATGACATATTCATTTGGATAAACGTCTTCCACCTGCCCTGCAGCAACGGATTCATTAAGAATTTTGAGCGCTAGCTTTACCGGCGTTTCACCTTGTTCGTACGGTGAGACGCCGATGGCGAATGCAGCACCATCGGCTGCATTAAACTGGTTTAAGCCGATAACGGGTATCTTTGAATTAGCCTCAGTCCATTTCATGACGGTTTTAGGGGAGACGACACTTTCCGGATCATCGGCTTTCTCCCGAAGTGCTCGATAGCCACTCACCAATAAGAAATCGGCTTGGCTCGGCGCGTCCTCAACGACCTTCTTCCAGGCGGCAAAAGTTTTGACCCTGTATGCCCCTTGATAGGTCATCGGTGCCCAGTCAAACTCGTCGAGCGCTGCGGCATCTTTTTGGGTCGAGTGGGACGCTTCCGCAAGATAGACCGTGCGAATGGTTTTGGCGTCCCTATTGATCAAGAGGGGTAACACCTCCTTGAGTGCGACTAACGGTTTCCGCTCAACAATACCCGTCACATTCGGTGCGCCCTGATAGCCGTAGGGGGTTATGGAGCCGTTGACGCCGGAATAGATAATTTGAATGTCCTTCCGTCCCACATACTGCTTGGCGACGAGGCGCTGTGCATTGTCGTCGATAGCAATAAGGATATCGGGCTTCATATGTGCGATGGCCCCATGCGCGCGTACCTGGGCGCGGCGGAAATGTTCTTTCGTTCGGTGAAACTTGGTTTTCATGTAGTGGAACCGGACGTCGATCCAATCTTGGCCTTTGAGCGCACGTCGAATGCCTTTGTCGACTTCGCGCGTCCAAACATATTTAGGCGAATAGCTGTGCAAGACCATGATGCGAGGGCGATTGGTGTTGACCACCACCATGGTCGCGATCAGCAATACGAAAAATATTCCCATGGCGATGAAGGTCGATTTTCTCAGCATGATCGCGCGCCCTTCCTATACCAATCCGAGGTGACGCCAGAAGGTGAGGGTCGCATAAATGGCGATCAACTTAATGAAAAACACCGCCAGATTAAGCAACAAGTTCTGGGCGCCTTCGATGTTCAAATCTTCTTTCGAGATGACGCAAAGTTGGGAGTAGAAGTCTGCTTGATAGGGCCAGATAAAACCTTCGGCAATCAACAAAATGACGAAACCCACGACCCACGGGTTGGCACCCACATGGGCGGCTGTGGACATGAAAACCGAGCACATGATGAGAACAACCGCATCGGTGGGCATTATCAGGCGCGTAACGAAGACCACGACGGACAGGAGCAAGAGGAAGCTCGTAAAATCGTCTTTCATCAAGTCGGTCATCCAGCCCAATTCGGCGGCGATAACCGCATCAAACTGTAGATACTGCATGGTCTCGACAATGCCGATGGCCGCGCCGAGATTGAGCAGGAAACCCCAGTCGATACGACTGCGGAAATCAAACCGGTCGATGGCGCCAAACATCAATAGCCCAAATAAAATGGCCATGGCGATCCAGGGAATTTCGACCTTGTGGACTGAGTTGGTGAGGAAGGCCAGGGCGATTACTGCAAGCCCGCTCAGTGCTCCGATCTCGATCGGGCGAAGGGGGCCAATCAGCCTTGTTTGTTCTTTCAGCATGGTCGGCGATAAATCAATGCCGCGTTCGCTGTTGCGGAAAAAGAAATAGGCCGCGCCCAAAAACAATACCAACATTACGCCACCGCAAACCGACGCGGCGATGAACCAATCCAACCATTGGAAATTCAACTGTTCCTGTTCCGGTAATAGCCCATAGACCAAAAAGTTAAGGGGGCTAGCGCTCAGGAAAATCGTCGTGAACAGGCTGACGCCCCACAGGATTGCTGCGGCCAACCGGGGCGCTACTTTGTGTTTTTGTTCATCCGTTAGCCCGTACAGTAAATCGGTGATGAATGGACCGACGACTGCCATCCGGCCGCTCGCGGTCGGAATTACCGGCGTAAGCAGGGCGCCTGAAAGAAAGAGAGCAACGAATTGCCAAATGGGTGTCGGGGGACCAATCCGTAACAGCCAGAGCAGCATGCGGTAGCCGAGGCCGGACATGACGATGACGGCGGCTAGGCCGAACACGCTTAACGCCATAAAGAACGTTGGCGAGGAGAACCCACTCAACACCACTTCGGTGGGGGCAATGCCGTACATAATGAAGGCGAGAAGCGCTAAAATGGACGGGATGTAATCAATCACCACATTGAACATCCAAAGGACCACCACGCAGCTTAGCACCGCGAAAAGATAAAGCTGGCGGGGGTCGCGGTTATCCTCCATGTCGCCGAAAGTGAATACCAGCAACAGCGGCAAAAGGGCTGCAAGTCCCCAACCGATGAGCATGCGCCACGAGCCATTGGTCTCGATGAGCGGGCGTTTGTAAGCAGGTGCTCGGTCCTGCTGCAAAATCCGACGATTCAAGGACTCGACCAGCGTTTCTCGAAACGCGTCCGTGGCGGATAACCCTTCGCCAACGGTTTTGGGGATCGCCAACAAAACCGTATCACCATTGGCGGACGCGGTGCCGAGATAGCATGTCATGCCAATCAGGGCTTCTTCGCCGAGAAACCCTTCTGTTATGTCCGTGGTCTCTCCGGGTCGGTTAGAAACCCCGATGGTGCCGGAGATAAGGAGAATAGGTGTGACTTACATTGTCGCCGCGTACATAAAGCTGCTCGCCATGTTCAAGCCTGCGAATTTCCATGTGCGCCATGGCGCGCACCACAGCAAGGCGAGGGCATGACCAAAATGTAGCCTCGTTCTCCACCGCCTCGACGATGAGTGGCTCCGTATCCGGTGACTTGTCGTTTGCTGCTACCATAATGCTTAAATTAGTCCCCTTGCGACATGTCTTCATATCGCATGTGATGTCGACCTTGGAAGAGAAAGAATGGTGGCGTTCTAGCCGCGCAAGGCGCCGCCGAGGATAAACGCGCCATAGACCGATGGCGGATAGCCCTTTTTACGGGTAGCGTTGCGGGCTGCGAGCCATGCTGCGCCGTAATGTCCGCCCATCGCATATTTGTGGAAGACGGTCATGAAGTACTTTGTGCCTGCATCGTCAACGGGCCAAAGACTGCTGACGACGGCGAGCGCCCCCGATAGATAGAAGCTACGCGATAAGCCCAATAAATCGTCTCCCGCGATGGTTCTGCCCATGCCGGTTTCACAGGCGGATAGGATGACCAGTTTGGCAGCGAGGGGGTGTTCGAATATTCTCTGAGCGGTCATCCTCTGTGTGCGGTTGCCGTTGGTTAGGATGAGCGCCGATTGCAAAGGGTGTTCCGGGTCGAAAACAGCATGGGTCGCTAAATGCAGTACCGAACCGGCGGCTGATGTGGCCTGCCTTAGATTGGGTTCTGTTGCAGCAGCGCCGATAAGTGGATTGGCCTTGTAGAGTGCGCTGACTATCCGAGCTTCTTCGCGCGCGCCCGGCAATTGTGGAAAGGCGGCGCCGAAAATGGGGTCGCCGAGCACGACTGCGCCAAGCGCACCGGATATCCGCGTCGGTTGACGTAACAGCCAACCACCGGTTGGTAGCACGACGACAGGTGTGCGAATGGGTAGGGCTCCCCATGGAATAAAGTGCGCGTCGCCGGAGGGTACGACGAAGAGTGACCTTGCTTTAGACCATTGCTTCAGCCCGATTATGCGCGCTAGTACGATTGTCGCCGCGTGTTGTTTTCTGGCGCTGCCGGCTTCCAGTGCATCGGTGAACGCGTTTAGAGATTTACGCAAATTTGGGCCTGTGCCCGAGAGCGATTTAATCGTCGCACTCGTATTTCCGATATCGAGGATTTGTATTTTTCGGCCCTTCCTTTCAGGCAAAAAATAGATCAGCCGTTCTCCGGCCTTTAGTCGCGCCTGCACCATTTTCAACGTGGCGGCGCCGACCGACATCACATCGGCCAATTCCGGGTCGACAGCACGTAAAGCTTGCACGGCGTTGTTTCGTTTTTTCAACAAGGTTCGTGCGATGGCCGAACCGTTCTTCGGTGCCTTGGGGGCGCCGTTTCGTAGGCGCTGGGCATTGATATCGCGCTCCAAGTTTTCGATTTCGCCGATCCGGCGAGCCTGGCGGTTTCGACTCACATGGGTAGTGCTAAGAAGACTGACGAAGGCGCGGGCGCGGCCCAGCTCCAAATCGCGAAAGAGCGCCGTTAGGTCACCGCGCTGTAGGTCATAAGCGATCAGCCTCTCGGAGATCCGTTCTTTACCTGCGCCGAAACGTAGCCTGACATCATCACCGGCGAGGCGTGTGGTTTGGAAATCGATTGCATTCTGTGCACTTCGATAGGATTTCTCGGCTTCGGTGTGTCGCCCGAGATTGCGCAAAAACTCGCCTTTTCGAAGGGCGAATTGCCAGACCAGATTGCCCAGTCCCTTCCGGGCGGCCAGTTGCTCGCCTTTCTCGGCGAGTGCGACGCCTTTCTCCGACAAATTTAATTCCAGGGCGGCAAAAGTTCGCATGGCTTGGACAACGACTTCGCCATGCGCCATGCCGATGGATTGGAAAAACCCTTCCGCTTCGCTCCATACCGCCTCGCCGGCATCCAGCGAGCCTCCCTCTATGGCCCGGGCCAGTCCGAGGGCGGTTAGGTTGTAGGCGCGTCCGAGGGGCGCTTCGAAGGGCTTGGTGAACACTAGGCTGTAGAAGGTGTGGTCCGCAACGCTCCATATGTCGTTGTACAGGGTTTCCGCAGCTTCGGCCCATTGCCGCATTTTTGCATAGCGGCCGGCTAACGCTTCGGTAATTGCAAGCATTGTATAGGTGCGTACTTGGGCTGAGGTTTTCGCCACCAGCCCCAACATATCGCCTGGTGGTCCGAAAAAGCTGGTCGGCATTTGCCAATTACCGAAGGCGGCTGCATTTTGTTTCAGGCTTAGACGCGCGGCCTTCAGGTCGAACAGTTCGGTGCGCGTACGGCCCAGCAAGCTTTGCACATGAAGCTGATGGCCGAGTACTTCCTGTTCTAACGCTTGCAAAGCCAAAGCTGCTTTTTCAGCATCTGCTGCGCGTCCAAGTGAGAGCAGCACGTCAATGCGAAATGACCGATAGTGCCACTCCAATTCTCGCGATTCTGGCTCCTCTAATAATGTGTCGATTGCTTTGAGGGCGGCGTCTGGATCGCCATTCAAATACCCTTGATATGCCTCGGCTAATGTTTCGTTGACCGACAAATCGAAGCTGTTGCTGCCGTCGGCGGATGGAATTTTAATGTCGCTGGCTCGTAGCGGAATACGGTCGAGTTTAGGGTCGCCTCGCACGACTGGGCTATCGACGGTCGGTGGAGATTGGGCATCGGCGGGATTTGTGCTGAAGGTCAAATGGAGAAGCAAAAATAACGCAAATATCGAGAATAAACCGTGCATGCGATGTGCCCACCGAGGTGATCTGTTAACTGCTTGGATGGCGATATGGTAGCGAAACTCAAGCATTGCTCCAATAGGTTTGCCATCCTTCCCATAGCTATGGTCGAGGCATGGCTTCCGTATGGCGGGAGATCGGCTTAGAACAAGGGGATTGAATTGAATCGGGAGGACGTTTCATGGAATGTCGTATGGACGGGCGCGTGGCGCTAATTACCGGTAGTAGCCGCGGGTTGGGACGTGCCATGGCGATAACATTCGCCGGCGCAGGGGCTCATGTGGCGATTTGTGGGCGTCGGGAAGATGTTTTGGCGGAAACCAAAGCAGAGGTCGAAGCAGCAGGCAGTGGCAAGGTTGTCGCCATTCAAGCCGATGTTGCCAGGGCCGAGGATATTGAGCGCCTGATCGACGGTGCGGAGGCTGCTTTAGGCCCGATTGACGTGCTGGTGAACAATGCGGGTCATTCCATGCATGCGCCGTTCGTGGAGCTGAGCGACGAAGATTGGGAGGCGGATTTTGAACTCAAAATCTTTGCCGCCATCCGAACGGTCCGGCGTGTGATGCCTGGCATGATGGAGCGCAAATGGGGGCGGATCGTCAACACGTTGAATATCGGCGCGAAAGCGCCGGCGGCGGAGGGCGCGCCGACCCATGTATCGCGCGCAACGGGGCTGGCTATCACCAAGGTGCTGTCCAAAGAAGGCGCGCCGCATAATGTGCTCTGCAACGCGCTGTTGGTGGGATCCATCGAGAGCGATCAAAAACTCAGGCGTTGGGAGGCGGCGGGTAAGATTGAGCCGTACGAAGAGTATTTGGCCAATCTCGCCCTGGACAAGAAGCTGATCATGGGCCGGGTTGGCCGGGCCGAAGAATTTGCCAATACGGCCTGTTTTCTCTGCTCTGATAAAGGCTCCTACATAAACGGTGTTGCCATAAACGTGGATGGCGGCTCAAGCCCTATCGTCTAAGCCGTGAGCGAACGGTCAGACATATCCGACCCCTTAAAGCGGCTCAGCGTATATATCGCTGCAGCGGCTTCAACACCGGTGCCGGAAGCGGTAGAGAAGATCACCAAGCATCGGGTGCTGGATACCTTGTCCGCCATGATCTCCGGGTCGCGTTTGCCGCCGGGCAAAGCAGTGATCGCTTTTATTCGCGGTGAGGGGGGCACTAAGCGCTGTACGGTCGCAGGGAGCCGCATCCTCACCACCGCAATTAATGCTGCCATGGCCAACGGTATGCTGGCCCATGGTGACGAGACTGATGACACCCATCAGGGCGCGCGGTTTCATCCTGGTTGCACGGTGGTGCCCGCCGCCCTTGCCGTGGGTGAAGCGAATGCATGCTCCGGTACGGCTCTCTTGCGTGCGGTAGCGCTGGGCTATGATGTGGGGACGCGCTTTAATCAGGCGCTCGGTCCCAAATATATGATCGAAGATACGGGTCATGCGACCTATACGGGCGCGCTTTTCGCCGCTTCCGCCGCTTCCGCCGCGTTGGCTGGCCTTAATGAAGCGCAGGTGCGTCAGGCTTTCTCCTACACGGCCCAGCAAGCCTCCGGCCTGCCGTGCTGGAATCGTGACCCGGATCATATCGAAAAAAGCTTCGATTTCGGTGGTATGCCCGCGCGCAATGCGGTGACCGCCGCGCAATTGGTGGCGTCGGGCTTTACCGGTGTCGCGGACGCTTTTTCGGGCTTTGGTAATTTTTTCGATGTGTTTTCTACCGAACCCCGACCCGAAATTATTGCCGAGGCGCTTGGCGAACGGTTTGAAGTGTTGGGTGCCAATATGAAGAAATGGCCCGTTGCCATGCCCGCCCAGTCGCCGTTGGATGCACTGGCTGAACTTATTGTGGCGCATGACCCGGCTGTGGCGGATGTGGAACGCATCACACTGATCCTCCCCAGTAAGCGTTACAAATTTGCTGATAATAGTCCGATGCCGGATGTATGTTTGCAGCATTTGGCTGCGCTGATGTTGGTGGATCGCAAGGTGGGCTTTGCCAATAGCCATGATTTTGCTCGCATGGATGACAGTGATATCTTGGCTGTCCGTGGCCGCGTGCAAATCGAGCCCAGTACTGAGCTGGATGTAGCAACGCCGCCACGCCAGGCCATTGTGGAAATCGCGTTAAAAAGCGGGGAGACCATTCGCCATCACACGAAGGCCGTGCGAGGCGGCGCCTCCAACCCCATGAGCGAGGGTGAGGTGGTGGAGAAGGCCATGGATTTGGTTGAGCCGATTATTGGGCGTACGCGTGGTGAGACGTTGGTGCAAACAGTGTTGGCCTTTGAAACGGTGGAAGACGTCACGGCGCTACGACCGCTTCTGCAAGATTGAACCGGGAGGGGACCGATAGATGAATAGCACTGAGAAACGAAATCGCTTGCGCGCCATATTGGAGGGCGAGTTGTGTGTCCGCCCGGCGTCGGTGTTCGACGCTCTGTCTGCACGCATGGCGGAAGATTTAGGGTTCGAGGCGGGGCTGTTTGCAGGCTCCACTGCTTCGCTGGCCGTTATGGGCGCGCCCGACCATTGCGTCATCGATCTGACGGAGTTCGCGGCCCAGGCGCGGCGTATTTGTCGGGCGGGTGACCTGCCGGTGATGGTCGATGCGGATCACGGCTACGGCAACAGTTTGAATGTAAGGCGCACGGTGGTGGAGCTTGAAAATGCCGGCGTTGCGGGTCTCTCCATCGAGGATACGGATTTGCCGACCCCGTTCGGCAAGGCCGGCACACGGAGTTTGATTCCCATGGAAGAGGGCATTGCAAAGATGAAGGCTGCGCTCGATGCCCGCCAGGATCCTGCGCTTGTGATCGTGGGCCGCACCAGTGCGGTCGGACTTGCACCGGACGAGGCCGTGGCCCGAGTGGCCGCTTATACGGCAACCGGCGTGGACGCGCTTTTCTTAAGCGACGTCAACGACAAGACGCTTTTCGAGGCAGTATCGGCGGTGGTGACGGTGCCGTTGATGGTGGGCAAGGCCTCCACGGACGTGCGCAACACCGAATTTCTACAGTCTCATGGCGTCCGCATCGATCAACAAACTCATAAGCCGATGCTCGCCGGGCTTTTGGCCACATACGAAACACTTAAAAAATTTCGCGACGGCGCGACGGTTGCGGAACTTGATTACTTCGCTTCCACAGAACTTGTGCGACAGCTGACACGGGCAGACGATTACGATCGTCAACTCGACGAGAATTTGGGTGGCATGTCCTAGTCTTTGCAGCCCTACAGCGTCGCCAAATATTCTTCCAGCAACGCGTTGAACTGTTCCGGGCGTTCGGTGGGCGGGAAATGCCCCATATCTTCCAGTTCCCTATAGTCCGACCCCGGCACCGCGTTGTGGATATCCTTCTCGTACTTTGGTGGGTTGCCGTGGTCTTCCAGGCCGCGAAGCAATAGTAGCTTCGGCTTCAGGGTGTCGATCCGATCGCTCACATCGAAAGCGTCGATGGTCTTCAGATCGTGATACTGCGACATGGGGCCCACCTTGCGGTGGCACTCGATCAATCGCTCCCGCATTTCCGGCTCGACCAAATGCATGGCACGGCGCTGAAACGCGATCCATTCTTCTTCGTAGGATTTGGGGTCTTTGGCCGCGCGCAGCCGCATTTCATAAGTGTCTGGATCGCGTGTTTTAGGGTGCATGGCAACCGTCATAATGACAATCGCCTTCACCTCATCTGGATAGTCGAGCGCATACTGCAGCGCGATCGAGGCGCCCAGCGTATAGCCCACCAGAACAAGGTCCTTATTCATGCCTTTCGCCCATAGCCAGCCCCGCACCCACTCCGTATAGCGGGCAACATCCAAGCAGCGCTCGCCTTCCAGGTGGCC
>Ga0055584_100001600_pt1 | contig 22157 bp, 17 predicted proteins | sample OSDHelmetaG_FD_58716 | JGI IMG/M metagenome (GOLD analysis project Ga0055584, IMG submission 58716) | Pelagic marine sediment microbial communities from the LTER site Helgoland, North Sea, for post-phytoplankton bloom and carbon turnover... | ecosystem: Environmental > Aquatic > Marine >...
ATTGTGACAATCCGTCCCGATGTCACGCTCGAGGTCGTCACTCGATATTTGCGTATGGTTGGCGAGATCACTGACGGCACCGACTCTATTTTCGTCGTCAGTCGGGACGACAGCTATATCGGATCCCTGTTCTTGTCGCGATTGCTGACCGGCGACCCGGACGAGATGGTTGCCAACGTGATGTCCACCGATACGACACCAATTCCGGCCGACACGCCATCTACTCAGGTTGTGTGGGAATTCGAAAATCGCGACCTGCTATCTGCCCCAGTTGTCGATGACGATTTTCGGGTGCTTGGCCGTATCACCGTGGACGACGTCGTCGACGTCATACGCGATGAAGCCGAGCACTCGCTGATGAGCGCCGCAGGCCTCGGTGAAGAAGACGATATGTTCGCGCCGGTTGTCCAAAGCGCGGCCCGCCGGGCTCTGTGGCTCGGCGTCAATCTGGCTACCGCATTTGTTGCCGCTGGCGTCGTAGAGCAATTTCAAACAACGCTGGATAAAGTTGTGTTGCTGGCCGTCCTGATGCCGGTGGTACCGAGCATGGGTGGCGTCGCCGGAACGCAGTCACTGACCATCATCACGCGCGCGATCGCGTTGGGCCAGATCAACAGAAGCAACGCGGCGTGGATCCTCCGAAAAGAACTAATGGTTGGCGTTTTGAACGGTATCGGCTGGGCGATTATCGTCTCGCTTTTCACCTTTATGTGGTTCGAAGAATGGATCATCGGCGGAATCATCGGCGCCGCTATGATCATCAACCTGTTTGTCGCTGCATTGGCCGGATTCAGCATCCCACTAATCCTAAAGCGTCTGAACATCGATCCCGCACTCGGGGGTGGAGTCGTCCTCACCACAGTGACGGACGTGATCGGCTACTCGGCCTTCCTGGGTCTCGGCGCCGCTTTTCTCTTGTAGGAATCCGTGATCACGGACCTGCAACCGACGCTTAAGAATCGGCGGGCGAGATACTGTTTACAGGAAATAAAGCGCAGCGCACCTCGGTCCCGCCCCGACGGGAGCGAGCCATTCCAGTAAACAGTATCTAGGCCGCTGATCGTACGCCGATGATCGTATGCCGAAGCTCGCTAGCCATCGTCAGAATGAAAAGAACTAAGATCACGCTTAATCCAGTCCGGCGCAAATAATCGGGGAACGCCCGCTCCCGACACAAAATCGAGTAATTCGTCCTTCACCTTCATCGCATCCCGGTAGCCGAGCGCAATGAGTTCGCGGGTGTAGGCTTTCTCGAACAGCAGGAAGCTAAGCAGTTTGCTTTGGCCGGAGTTTTTGCCGCTGACTCCGCGCAGTAATGCCCGAATAGCAAACGGCAGTTCCTGTCGATGCCGCATGGCGATTTCTCTCAGGTCTTCGCTCGGCACGATTAGCATCGTGTCGATTGGACGGACATTCGCCAGCGTGCCGCTTCTTTCTGATTCGGGTACAGAATCAATGAGTTCGTTGATGCGGGTGATCCGCTCAAGGTCCGAATACAAACCATCCATGAACAGGGTATCGAGCATGTATCCCGCGATCTGCCCAAAGCTCGGCGGTGAACCGAGTTCAGTCGGTTCTTTCTCGCCGGTCTCATCGCGGATGCCGATTACAAGTATTCGGTCTGCGCCCAGATGTACTGCCGCGCTTAGCGGCGTTGCCTGCCGCATCGCGCCGTCTCCGAAATATTCGTTGCCAATGGCTTGTGGCGGAAAAACCATGGGCACTGCGATGCTCGCCATTAGATGATCGAGATTCAGATCCACTCGCTTACCAAGACGCCGCGTTCGGTCCCAGTCATGCAAATGATCGGCGCCTTCAAAAAACGACGTCGACCGCGCGGACTCGTAACCGGCCGCAGTGATGGCCACTGCATCGAGGTGACCGCAATGAATCGCTTGCTGAATTCTTGGAAAATGGATACTTCGACTCAACAGCTCGCGCAACGGCGAGTTGTCCAGCAGGGATTTGGGTGTACCGACGAGCCAGCCACCCAACACAATCGACGACAGCCAATGCAGACTGCTCTTCAGCATCGTCAGGTGATCAGTCTTGTAAACATGATGGCAACGAAAATGCGACCAGACCTGCTCCAGTTCGGCAACCGCGGACCGAAGGCGCGCCGCTCTTGACGCCAGTACCACTGAATTAACGGCCCCAGCCGACGTGCCGCTTATAACTGAGAACGGGTTAGCGCTGGACTTCGGGAGAATCTCCGCAAGAGCTTTCAGTACGCCGACCTGAAACGCGCCACGCGCACCGCCGCCCGGCAGGACCAGCGCGGTGTTCGTTGCATTAGATTGATTGCTCATAGGGCTCGATCAATTTACACCAATAGTTCACAGTCAGCGTATTATAATGCCAACCTTTCTGGCGGGACCGGTTTCACACCGCCGCCTTGATAATACGGACCCCGACTATGAGTCGTTTTGCTACAGGCGCTGCCATTGCCCTTGTGTTGATCATCGCAGCATTGTCTTTTACATCCATCGGTATCGCCAACGATCAACCGAGTGTCGGAAGCCCCGCACCGGAGTTCGAACTGGCCGATCAAGAGGGCCAGCTTCACTCCCTGGAAGACTACCGCGACAATTGGGTTGTGCTGTACTTCTATCCCAAAGATGAAACACCCGGATGCACCACACAAGCCTGTGAATTTCGCGACAATATTTTCGCGTTTAATGATCTCGGCGTGCAAATACTCGGCGTGAGTCTCGACGACGTCGAATCTCATAAGGCATTCGCTGAGAATCACGGCCTGCCGTTCCCGCTGCTCGCTGATATCGATGGTAATGTCGCAACCGCGTACGGTGTGAAAACGCGCATGTTCGGCATGACCGTTGCCAAAAGACAAACATTCATCATCAATCCGGACGGGAAAATCGCGAAACATTACGAGAAAGTTGAGCCGGATCAGCACTCGACGATAGTACTTGCGGATTTAAAAGAACTACAGTCAGGCACATAAGGCCAGCGCTAAAGCACGCTTCGTCAGTGCAGAGCCTTGATTCCCTCGTCCAGGCCAGCAATGGTCAACGGATACATCCTGTCATCCATCAGCTCTCTAACCAACTTCACAGACGGAGTGTATTCCCACCGAGATCTTGGCTCAGGATTCAACCAGATCGCTTTGGGATAGGTCTTCAATAATCGCTTCATCCAGACAGCCCCAGGCTCTTCGTTCCAGTGTTCGACACTACCGCCCGGGTAGGCGATCTCATAAGGGCTCATGGTCGCATCACCAACGAAAATCAACTTGTAGTCCGACGCGTAGGTGTGCGCAATATCCAGCGTCGGCGTCTTCTCTGTTTGTCGGCGCCGATTGTCCTTCCACAAGCTTTCATAAATGAAGTTGTGAAAATAAAAGTACTCAAGGTGCTTGAATTCAGTCCGCGCCGCGGAAAACATCTCCTCGCAAATCCTGACGTGGTCATCCATCGAACCACCAATATCGAGGCATAAGAGTACTTTAACGGCGTTGTGTCGCTCCGGGACCATGCGGATATCCAGCATGCCGCCATTGCGCGCGGTTTTATCGATCGTATCGCGCAGGTCGAGCTGATCCGCGGCACCCTCGCGAGCGAATTTTCTCAGTCGGCGCAACGCGACCTTGATGTTGCGGGTACCGAGTTCCACGGTGTCGTCAAGATTGCGGTAATCGCGTTTGTCCCAGACCTTGACGGCACTTCGATTGCGCGAACCCTCCTGGCCGACGCGAACGCCCTCCGGATTGTAGCCGTAGGCACCGAATGGCGACGTACCGGCCGTCCCGATCCACTTGTTGCCGCCCTCATGACGTTCATCTTGTTCATCCAGCCGTTCTTGCAGCGCCTTCATCAACTCATCGAAACCACCCATAGACTCGATGAGTTTTCGCTCTTCCTCCGACAGCTGAAGTTCAGCCTGACGTTGCAGCCACTCCTCCGGAATCTCCTGCATCAGATCAGACAGCGAATCGTCCACACCGTTGAAATACGCGCCGAAGATTCTGTCAAAGCGATCGAGATGCGCTTCGTCTTTCACCAGGGAGGTTCTTGCCAGGAAATAGAAATCATCCACGCTTTGGCCCGCGAGCCCGCTCTGCATGGCCTCATGCAGGGTCAGTAACTCGGTAATCGACGTTTTCATGCCGCCTTCGCGAAGCATGTAAAAAAACGGAATCAACATGTATCAGAGTCCTGCAGCTATTGCGGGTTGCTGCGCCGATCCAGGAAAACAAGTTGCTCAAACAGGTGAACGTCCTGTTCGTTCTTGAGCAGCGCACCGTACAAAGGCGGGATGGCGCTGCGATTGTTTTCGCTTCGCAACGCTTCAAGCGGGATATCTTCAGCCAGCAGCAGTTTGATCCAGTCGAGGAGTTCCGACGTCGACGGCTTCTTCTTCAGCCCTCTTACGTCCCGGACTTTGTAGAACGCGTTTAAGGCTTCGGAGAGCAGGGCTTTCTTGAGCTTCGGAAAATGCACGTTGACGATTTGTGCCATCGTTTCCTGATCAGGAAATTTGATGTAGTGAAAGAAGCACCGCCGCAAAAACGCATCCGGCAGTTCCTTTTCATTGTTGCTGGTAATAATGATGATAGGTCGATACCGGGCCGAAACCAGCTTCTTCGTTTCGTAGACATAGAATTCCATACGATCCAGTTCCTGCAAAAGATCGTTTGGAAACTCGATGTCCGCCTTATCGATTTCATCTATGAGCAGCACCGGTTGTTCTTCCGAATCGAACGCCTCCCAGATCTTGCCGCGCATAATGTAATTCGAAATATCGTGAACTTTATCGTCGCCAAGCTGCGAGTCTCTGAGTCTTGCGACAGCATCGTATTCGTACAGGCCCTGCTGGGCTTTGGTCGTCGATTTTATGTGCCATTCATACAGCGGCTTGCCGAGAGATTCGGCAACTTCGATGGCAAGTTGCGTCTTGCCCGTGCCGGGCTCACCTTTGATGAGAATCGGACGCTGTAGCGTAACCGCTGCATTGACGGCCATACTCAGGTCGTCGGTGGCGATGTAGGAGTTGGTCCCAGTAAATCTGTTGTCTGACATTGTTAAGTCCGCTTCGTCCCGGTCCCTTATCTTACCGCGTGGCCGGAACCAACGTCAGCGTATGTGCGGCTGCGCCCGGCAGGAACGGGCTTGGTAAACCATTTACCCAGTCCGAATGTCCTGCGTCATAGTAATCCGACAGGGGGTGTCCGCTTTGACCGGTCGGCATATGTAAGACGCTGTTCGCCTCGTCGCCCGGGGAGACAGAGAAGCGCTCCGATGCGCCCATTTTTGGACCCTGGGCCTTGGGCATGTCGGTATCTCCGCTGAGCCGGTCAGCAGGCATGTTCAAGGCATCGCCAAATAACGGGATGCTGTCGCTCAATGGATGACGTATGGCCGCGGTATTGATCTCGCCCCAGCTTCGTTCCCCCAGCAAGCCATCGTAGTTTTCGGCAAAATACTCAATATTCTTCCGAACCGCCGAAAGCAGAAATTCATTCCAGTCGCTGTATGCGCCCGGCAGCATGTGCATCGGTCTCTCCGTAACCAAAGCCCACAACGCGGACTCGAACTGGTTGCTGATTCGCAAATTCACCTCGTCACCGTGCGCCTCCCTGACCGGCGCTGTCAGTGCGTGAAACAGTCGTCGCCGAACCTCCAGTCGAAACGCACGAACCAGCCGATACCCAACAGATTCGGGAGCGGCACGGGGAATCCAGTTTTGCAGAAGCTCGCGGTACTCAACCAGCGTTTCATCCTCGCCAACAGCGTCGCCGTCCAGAATCTCAAGCAGCAGATCTCGCCATGGCGTAAGAAACAAAGCGCGGTCATCGTACTGAATCGCCAGCATGTCCTCCGGAGTGAACGAATCCCTGGCAAACAAGCTGTCGCGGATTTGCTTGCTTCGGGCGCCCAGGTCATACCCTCCGTCACCGATGATTCGGAGGGCTTCATCGTCAGCTACACGTGAATTCGCGGTCCAGATACGACCACTGGGAGGATTAATGACGCGCGGATAGTCCTCCGCAGCGACCCATCCAACCCAGCCCTGCTCTGTGCTCCAGTCGGCCGGCAGCATTGCGTTGAAGTTCGTCTTTAGCGGTATTTTGCCTGCGATCGTCCAGCCGATATTGCCCATAGCGTCGCCCGCCACGAAATTCTGTGGCGGCATTCCCATGGTATTCGCAATATCCAGCGCGTCTGAAACGGACGCCACCGTTTCAAGTTTGAGCAGGTTCATGTTCACAGAGTCACTCTTGTGCGCGATCCAGCTAACAGCGATTTCTCCGTCCGGATACTCGGTGTCTTCGAGCACCGGTCCCCAGATCGTCTCACGAACAACAAACAGAACCGGCTCGCCACCTTTGATATTGATGGTTTCATTGTGAAGCTCAAAGGCCCGATCGCCTTCCGGCGTCGCATAGGTGCCGTCTTTCTTGCCGGGACGCAGGATCACCGCATCGGTGTAGTCGCCATAGCTGTTGGTGAAACCCCAGGCGACCTCTGTATTGCTGCCAGCGATAATGAACGGCGCGCCGGGTAGGGTCACACCGGACGCATCAAGTGGATCATCCCCAACGAGCCGCAGTTGTGCCCGGTAATAAACATTGGGAGTGTCCAGACCCAGGTGCATATCGTTGGAAACAATCGCCCTGCCGTGTTCAGTGTGCGCACCGGACACCGCCCAGTTGTTGCTGCCACGAAGCATATATCGCCCCGTCTCGTTGCTATCTAAAGGCTCATCCATAACATTCCGCAATGAAATCACCTCGGCCGACGGAATCGCTGCCGCAACTCGAGCCTCACCCATTAAGGGCGCATCCCACTTTGAGCCATCAGGGTACATCCAGGCATAGACCTCTTCAGGCAACACGCTATGCGCGTAGCCACGACGCACCTCCTTGGTTGCCCGCGCGTCATTCAACATTGCGAACATCGTATAGACTGAGAGTATCGAGTCTTCCGCAAGCCAGGGCTCTGGCTCGGCTTTCAGCAGAAAATATTCAAATGGGCGCGCACCCAGAGAATCGCGGCCGGCATTCACGCCATCAGCATATCGCCGCAATATCTCCCTTTCAGTATCCGATGCCGCTGCCACAACGGCCGCAGCCCGGTTGCGAAAACGGTGAAATCGGAAGCGCTTGTCGACGTCGAGCGTCGCGGCCCCGACAATTTCGGACAGCTCACCTGCCGCCTGTCGGCGAATCAGATCCATTTGAAAGAAGCGATCCTGGCCATGAGCAAAGCCCGTCGCAAAAGCGAGGTCCGAGCGCGTATGTGCCGTAATTACCGGAATGCCGGCCATGTCCCGCTCGATGGTCGCAACGTCCGCCAGTCCGGGCGCCGGGTATTCACCATCCAAATCGGGCAGGCTCGCTCGCAGCGTGAGCCAGGCGCCCAACGCGACGAGAATTATGAGCGTGACTGTGCCAATGAGCAGGCGCCGGATGAATTTGATCATGATCTGGATTTTATCTTGATGACCGTCATGGAGTTGGTGCCTCCCGAAACACCGTCCTGATCTCCTTTTGTCAGGAGAGCCAGATCGCCCTGCTCGACTAGTTTGTTTTCGAACAGGGTGTCGAAAATATCCTGGTACAGGTTCGCCGACTTGCTGGAGTCAACCTCGAATAACACCGGATACACGCCGCGATACATTGCTACCCGACGACTGGTTGCGACATAGGGTGTAAAAGCATAAATAGGAATATCGGAACGAATACGTGACATCCAGCGGGTTGTTGAACCCGACTCGGTAAGCGCAATAATGGCCTTGACGGCCATATGATTCGCGGTGTACATCGTCGCCATGGCGATCGCCTCGTCAACCTGCCCGAAACGTTCGTGCATACGATGACTGGTCTGGCTTACAGGCAGCGGATATTTCTCCGCACCGACACAAACTTCGGCCATTGCGGAAATTGCAGCTGTTGGATATGCGCCGACCGCCGTCTCACCAGATAGCATGACTGCGTCGGTACCGTCCATGACGGCATTTGAGACGTCAGATACCTCAGCACGCGTTGGAATGGGGTTCTGAATCATCGACTCCATCATTTGCGTAGCCGTGATAACTATCTTGTGCGCTTTTCGCGTTTTGCGAATCAGCTTTTTCTGAATACCGGTGAGCTCCGCGTAACCCATTTCGACGCCCAGATCGCCTCGCGCGACCATGATGACGTCCGCTGCATCGATAATAGCGTTGATGTTCTCAACAGCCTCTGTACGCTCGATCTTGGCTACGATTCTGCCATGACCACCTGCCTCTTTCAGGAGGCGTCGCGCCTCTTCAACGTCTTCACCGGTACGCACGAATGAGACAGCAAGAAAGTCGAGCCCCATGTCGGCTGCCAGCTTGATGTTTGCCTTGTCGATATCGGTCAACGCGGCAGCGGACAATCCACCGCCCTTGAGATTGATCCCTTTGTGGTCAGAGAGGATGCCACCGTTCACGACGACCGTATGAATGCGTGTGCCGTCAATTCTCTTAACCTCAAGCGTAATCAGCCCGTCATTCAACAATAGAATATCGCCGGCAGAGACATCCTCATGCAGCGTGTCGAGCGCGACACCGACACCTTCCGAATTGCCATCCATCAGTCCCAGCGTGCTATCGAGGAAAAACTGGTCGCCATTTTTGAGGTCAACGCTGTGATTCTCAAAGCGACGAATTCTGATTTTCGGCCCCTGCAAATCACCCATGATGCCCACTTCACGACCACAGGCCGCAGCAGCAGAGCGCAAGGTCTCGGCACGCCGCCGATGATCGTCGGCTTCGCCGTGAGAGAAATTAAGGCGCGCAACGTCCATACCGGCCATGATCATTTTGCGCAGCGTTTTTTCGTCGTCTGACGCTGGACCCAGCGTTGCGACTATTTTCGTTCGTCTAAGCATGCGCGCGATTATTGCACAGCTTTACCCGGAGCGCTGTGTCCTAAAGTAAATACACTGCTATCCCTTGCGGAATGCATTCGCTAAGCTGGCTGATTTCGAAGGCTGGGACAGATATGATCGATCGTCGTCGCTTCCTGCAGTGCGTTGTTGCAGCGGCCGCGGTTCCGACCGCCGGGTATGCAAGTCAGCCGAACAGAATGTTCAGCAACGAACTGCAGCCAGATCCAAATCAATTATTCGACCTCCCGGATGGCTTCTCCTATACGGTTGTTTCACGCTGTGGCGATCCGATGAGCGATGGGCTGACCGTGCCGGGAGCGCATGATGGCATGGCCATTTTCGATGGCGATAATGGAAAACTGATTATCGTCTGCAATCATGAACTTGCGCCAACGTCGAAGCTTGGAGGGTTTGGTGATGCTTACGCGGACCTTCCAGAGTCGACGAAATCCCGCCTGTATGATCGCGGCAGTGACCTTACGCCACATCTTGGCGGCACGACCACGACGATCTACGACCCCAGGAATCGCAAAGTGGATCGACAGTTCCTGAGCCTCGGCGGCACCGCGGTCAATTGCGCAGGCGGAAAGACACCCTGGGGTAGCTGGCTGACATGCGAAGAGAGCTTCATCGGTGCGGGGGTGACAAAAACGACACCCGGGATCGAGGTGAAAAGTGACCAGCGGCACGGTTATGTTTTCGAAGTATCTGCGTCCGCGACAGGGTTGGTCAATGCGGTACCTCTAAAACAAATGGGCCGGTTTGTACACGAGGCCGCCGCCGTCCATGAGCCGACCGGTATCGTCTACCTTACCGAAGATCAATGGCATAGCCTGTTTTATCGATTCCTGCCCAATGTTCCGGGTCAGTTACAGGAAGGTGGCCGGCTTCAGGCGCTGGCGATCGTCGGCGAAGAAGCGAAGAGTACACACAACTGGGACCGGGTCGATATCGCCGTGGACCGGCCACTTGCTACCTACTGGATTGATCTCGACGATATCGATGGTGATGTGGACGATTTGCGCCTGCGCGGTGCCGGCCTCGGTGCGGCAACTTTTGCGCGCGGCGAGGGACTGACGGCTGCGGGCGCTGACGTTGCGTTTGCCTGTACTATCGGCGGCCCGGCGAAAATGGGACAGGTTTTTGTCTATGAACCGAGTCCTTTCGAAGGGACTGCACGAGAGAAGGAATCACCCGGCCAGCTGCGGCTGCTGGCGCAAGGCGGTGAGAATTCCATATTCAGAAACTGCGACAACCTCACAGAAGCGCCCTGGGGAGACCTGATCGTTTGCGAAGATACTGTCGATAGCGCTGCATCCTGCGGCCTCGTTGGAGTCCGACCAGACGGCAGCCAGTATCGCATCGCCAACAACGCCTACTCGGATTCAGAAGTAGCCGGTGTCTGCTTCTCGCCGGACGGCGAAATCATGTTTGTGAATATCCAGTACCCAGGAATGACACTGGCGATCACTGGCCACTGGCCGGCCTGATTTTATGGCGCTGGCGACCTGCTTCACGGCAGGTGGCTAATCAGCCGCCGGCAGCAGCACGCCGCTCCAAAATCTCCACAGCAGGTAACTTCTTCCCCTCTACAAACTCGAGAAAAGCCCCACCACCCGTAGAGATATAAGAAATCCCAGCGGACACGCCGTACTTATCGATTGCCGCCAGCGTGTCCCCGCCTCCGGCGACAGAAAACGCATCGCTCGCAGCAATAGCTTCAGCGAGTGCTTTGGTGCCAGCACCGAACTGATCGAATTCGAAAACACCAACCGGTCCGTTCCAGATGATGGTACCGGCGTTGGCGATAATGTCCGCGAATCGAGCGGAAGTCTCTGGCCCTATGTCGAGAATCATTTCATCGGCCGCGACGACATCAACCACCTTCGTCGTTGCAGTCGCATCTGCCGAAAATTCTTCCGCCACCACCACGTCGGAAGGCACAGGAATTTCCGCGCCGTCATCTTTGTTGGCTTTGAGATCCCGAGCCGTATCGAGCATGTCCGGCTCGTACAGCGACTTACCGACACCGTGACCCGCTGCAGCAATAAATGTATTCGCAATACCGCCACCGACGATCAGGCAATCGACAACCTCGGTCAGAGCGCCCAGCACTGTCAGCTTGGTCGATACTTTCGAGCCGCCGACAATCGCCACAAATGGCCGCTTCGGGTTCTGCATTGCTTTGCCCAGCGCATCAAGTTCCGCTGCAAGCAAGGGTCCGGCGCACGCGACCGCTGCATGTTCTGCAACGCCGTAGGTGCTCGCCTGCGCTCGGTGGGCTGTCCCAAAAGCGTCCATGACAAAAATGTCACACAGTGCCGCCATCTTGTTTGCGAGTTCCGCATCGCAGGCTTTCTCGCCTTTAAGGAATCTGACGTTTTCAAGCAGGACGATTTTGCCCGGCTCAACATCAACGCCGTCAATCCAGTCCTCGACCAACGTCACATCTCGATCCAATAATTTCGAAAGGCACCTGGCTACGGGTTCCAGCGAATACTGCTCATCGGGTTCGCCTTCGCTTGGCCGACCGAGGTGTGACATCACCATTACTGCCGCGTTCGCATCGAGCGCAGCCTTGATCGTAGGCAAGGCTGCGCGGATACGTGCGTCCGATGTTACTTTGCCGCCAGCAACGGGAACGTTCAGGTCTTCGCGAATCAGGACTCGCTTTCCCGACAATTCGATGTCGGTCATTTTAATAACGGACATGTCCGCTCCCGGTTGTCTGAACTGCTTATTTCGCGTTAACGAGTGCGACTGTTGTATCAAGCATACGATTCGAAAAGCCCCACTCGTTGTCATACCAAGAGCAAACCTTGACGAGCGTGCCTTCCATTACCTTGGTAAGGGTCGAATCATATGTGGACGATGCCGGATCATGATTGAAGTCGATCGAAACCAACGGCTCTTCATTGTAGGCCAGCACACCCTTCATCGGCCCCTCAGCGGCGGCTTTCAGAATCTGGTTGATTTCGTCAACAGAAGTCTCGCGCTTGGCAACGAATGTCAGGTCAACAGCCGACACGTTGATCGTCGGTACCCGCATCGAGAAGCCATCAAGTTTGCCATTGAGTTCAGGCAGCACCAGCCCAACGGCTGCGGCTGCGCCGGTGCTCGTCGGAATCTGAGACATCGTTGCCGAACGGGCTCGCCGCAGGTCTTTATGATAAACATCTGTCAATACCTGATCGTTCGTATAGGCATGGATGGTCGTCATGATGCCGTGTACGACGCCGATGGCTTCATGCAGCGGCTTAACAAGCGGCGCAAGGCAGTTTGTGGTGCATGACGCGTTGGAAATGATCGCGTGATCGGCCGTCAGATCTTCGTGGTTAACGCCGTAGACGAACGTGCCGTCGATATCAGCGCCGCCCGGTGCCGAGATGATGACTTTCTTCGCGCCGGCTTCAATGTGCTTGCCCGCGGATTCGCGCGTGCGGAAAAGTCCGGTGCATTCGAAAACAACCTCTACGCCCAACTCGCCCCAGGGCAGTTTAGCCGGATCGCGTTCAGCGAAGACTTTGATTCGGTCGCCGTTGACCAAAATGTCATCGCCGTCGACTTCGACCGTTCCCGGGAAGTTGCCGTGCGCAGTATCTCGACGCGTCAAATGCGCGTTCGTTTTCGCATCACCCAGATCGTTGATCGCCACGACGTCAAATTCGTCAGCTCGGCCGGATTCGTGAATTGCGCGCACAATATTGCGCCCGATGCGGCCGTAACCGTTGATGCCAATCTTTATTGCCATTGCTTTAATGCTCCATTGCTTAATTCAATACGTCTTTAGCGACAGCAACAATGTTACTCGTCGAAAAGCCGAAATGTTCAAATAGTTCTTCCGCAGGTGCTGACTCGCCAAAGCGATCCATGCCCACAACCTGGCCAGCAGTCCCAACATGGCGCCACCATGTTTCTGTCACCCCTGCCTCAATCGCCACGCGCGCGGTCACGGCAGAAGGTAGTACGGACTCTCGATAATCTCCGTCCTGCATGTCAAATACATCGGTACTCGGCATTGAGACGACACGTGCCTTGATACCGTCAGCCGCCAAAGCCTCCGCCGACGACATCGCCAGCGCCACCTCAGAGCCGGTTGCGATCAGGATAATATCGGGCTCGCCGTCATTGTCCATAAGTACATAACCCCCACGGGCAATATTCGCAATCTGTTCTTTCGATCGCGCCTGATGCGGCACATTCTGACGCGTCAGGACCAGGCTTGTGGGGCCATCCTGACGTTCGATGGCATAGCGCCAGGCGACAGCCGTTTCGACGGTATCGCAGGGGCGCCAGACACTCATATTCGGCATCAGGCGCAAAGACGCTGTGTGCTCAACCGGTTGATGCGTCGGCCCATCCTCGCCGAGCCCAATCGAATCGTGCGTGTAGACAAGCACGTTCTGAATTTTCATCAATGCAGCCATTCGCAGCGCATTGCGTGAGTAATCGGAGAATGTCAGAAAAGTTCCCGAGTACGGCAACCAGCCGCCATGCAGGCGCATGCCGTTACAAATTCCCGTCATGCCGAACTCCCGGACGCCGAACCAGACATAGTTTCCAGCCGCATCATCACCAGAAACAGGAACCGATCCATTGTGCTTGGTGAGGTTCGAGCCCGTCAGGTCAGCGGAACCGCCTGCCATCTCGGGCAGAGCGGGAGCAAACGCGTTTAGTGCTATAAGCGAAGCTTTGCGCGTGGCAACTGTTTCGGCTGCCGCATCAATACCAGCTATCGCCTTGTCCGCAATCTCGCTCCAATTGGCGGGCAATGTGCCGGCCATACGGCGTGAAAACTCTGCCGCGAGCTCCGGGTACTCGGCCTTGTACGAATCGAACGCGTCATTCCAGGCGCTTTCCTCCGCGCCCCCTCGCTCTCTGCCATCCCATCCCGAAGCCACATCAGGCGGGATCACGAACGGCGCCGAGTCCCAGCCGAGTTCCTTGCGAGCGGCAGCAATCTCGTCGTCCCCGAGCGGTGCACCGTGTGTCGCTGCGGTGCCTTGCTTTTTCGGCGAACCGAATCCGATAATAGTCTTGCAGCAAATCAATGCGGGACGATCAGAATCCGACAATGCCTGATCAATGGCCGCGGCAACAGACGCTGCATCGTGTCCGTCAACGTCTGATATAACCTGCCAGCCATAGGACTCAAATCGCATTGCCGTGTCGTCAGTAAACCAGGCATCAACCTCGCCATCGATCGATATGTTGTTGTCGTCATACAGGCAAATGAGTTTGCCGAGCTTCAGCGTACCGGCAAGCGAACAGGCCTCGTGCGATATACCTTCCATCAGACAGCCGTCGCCAAGAAAAACCCAGGTCTTGTGATCGACGATTTCGTGACCCGGCCGATTGAACAGAGCCGCGAGCATCTTCTCTGCCATCGCCATGCCAACGGCATTGCTAATGCCCTGACCCAGTGGGCCGGTCGTCGTCTCGATGGGTCCACCCGGCTCATATTCCGGGTGACCGGCGGTCCGGTAGCCCATTTGCCTGAAGTTTCGAAGCTGTTCGATCGGGAAATCCTGGTAGCCTGTCAGATGCAGCAGGCTATACAGAAGCATCGATGCGTGCCCGTTTGACAGGACAAATCGATCGCGATTCGCCCACGTCGGATTGGCCGGGTTGTGCCGCAGATAGTCGTTCCAAAGCACTTCGGCGATATCCGCCATACCCATGGGGGCACCTGGATGACCTGAGTTTGCGGCCTGGACCGCATCCATGCTCAGGGCTCGAATTGCATTCGCAAGATCGCGCCGAGCTGGCTGGCCGGCGGCAGGAGGTGTATGTGACATGAGACCTTTTCTTGTTTTGCGGCCAAATCGGCCTTGGATTATGAGATGTGTATCTCAAAAATGGTGAGCCGCGCATTTTCCCTGTTATAGAGAGCCGCATCAAGGGTACAATGCGCCACCCACAGTTTTGGATAGATTCTAATTATGTCTGACGCATACCTTTTTACGTCTGAATCGGTCTCTGAAGGCCACCCGGACAAGATCTCCGATCAAATATCGGACGCACTCCTCGATGCGATAATCGCCGAAGATCCCAAGGCCCGTGTCGCCTGCGAGACCATGGTTAAGACCGGTATGGTTGTTGTTGCCGGCGAAATCACGACGTCTGCCTGGGTCGACATGGAAGAAATCGTGCGTGAGGTCGTATTGGATATCGGCTATGACGCATCCGACAAGGGTTTCGACGGCGCCACCTGTTGCGTTCTGAACGCAATCGGCAAGCAATCACCTGATATTGCGCAAGGTGTTGACCGTGAGTCGGATGAAAAGCAAGGTGCAGGCGACCAGGGACTGATGTTCGGTTACGCCTGCAACGAGACAGATGTCCTCATGCCGGCACCGATCACCTGGTCACACAGACTGGTGCAACGTCAGGCCGAAGTTCGTAAGAACGGAACGTTGCCATGGCTGCGTCCGGATGCGAAAAGCCAGGTCACCTTCAATTACGAGGGAAATAAGCCGGTATCGATCAATGCAGTCGTACTGTCTTCGCAGCATGCGCCGGAAATCTCCCTGAATGATTTGCGCGACGGCATCATGGAAGAGATCATCAAACCGGTATTGCCGGCTGAACTCCTGAGCGCCGATACCCGGTACCACATCAACCCGACCGGACGCTTCGAGATCGGTGGCCCGATGGGTGACTGCGGGCTGACTGGCCGCAAGATTATTGTTGACACCTACGGCGGCGCAGCGCGTCACGGTGGCGGCGCGTTTTCAGGCAAGGACCCGTCCAAAGTTGACCGTTCCGCCGCTTACGCGAGCCGTTATGTTGCCAAGAACATTGTTGCCGCTGGTCTGGCCGAGCGATGCGAGATCCAGGTCTCGTACGCGATTGGTGTCGCAGAACCGACTTCGATCAGCGTCAGTACTTTCGGTACGGGCACAATTTCCGACGCCAGGATGACGCAGCTCATCCGTGAACATTTTGATCTCACGCCTTTCGGCATATTGAAGATGCTCGACCTGCTGAAGCCTATCTACCGGCAGACAGCCGCCTACGGGCACTTCGGTCGGGAAGATATCGATCTCAGCTGGGAACGCACAGACAAGGCAGACGCGCTGAAAGCAGCGGCTGCATAAAACAAACTTTTTAGGAGAATACTATGAGCAGCGAAGCTGTTGCCGTGCAGAACAATGATTACAAGGTCGCCGATATTTCTTTGGCTGACTGGGGCCGAAAAGAAATCGCGATCGCCGAGACAGAAATGCCGGGTCTTATGTCCTTGCGCGAAGAATACAAAGGCAAAAAGCCGCTGGATGGTGTACGTCTGACGGGGTGCCTTCACATGACAATTCAGACGGCCGTTCTTATCGAAACGTTGGCCGATCTTGGCGCCGACATTCGCTGGTCGTCGTGCAACATTTTCTCGACGCAGGATCATGCGGCGGCAGCAATCGCTGCAACCGGTGTCCCCGTATTTGCCTGGAAAGGTGAAACAGAGGAAGAATACTGGTGGTGTGTCGAGCAGACGATTGCGGGCCCTGATGGCTGGCAACCGAACATGATTCTTGATGACGGCGGCGACCTCACGCAGGTCCTGCATGAAAAATACCCGGAAATAATGAAAAGCATCAAGGGACTGTCTGAAGAGACCACGACCGGCGTGAAACGTTTGTACGACATGATGAAAGACGGCTCGTTAAAGTGCCCGGCTTTCAACGTCAACGACTCAGTCACAAAATCCAAGTTTGACAACCTTTACGGCTGCCGTGAATCACTGGTTGACGGTATCAAGCGAGCAACCGACGTAATGATCGCTGGCAAAGTCGCCGTCGTTTGTGGCTACGGCGACGTTGGCAAAGGCTGCGCGCAGTCTTTGAAGGGTCTCGGCGCCACGGTCTGGATAACGGAAATCGATCCTATTTGTGCCCTTCAGGCAGCGATGGAAGGCTTCCGGGTCGTGAGATTTGACGATATTTGCGACCAGGTTGACATTGTCGTTACGGCGACTGGCAACTACCACGTGGTTTCGGGTCCGCAGATGGATCGCATGCGTAATCAGGCGATTGTCTGCAATATTGGTCATTTCGACAACGAAATCGATGTTGCCTACCTGAAGCAATACGAGTGGGACAATATCAAGCCGCAGGTTGATCACGTTATTCTCCCGAACGGCAACCGCATTATCCTGCTCGCCGAAGGTCGCCTCGTGAACCTCGGCTGTGCCACAGGCCACCCGAGTTTCGTGATGTCCAACTCGTTCACTAATCAGGTTCTCGCTCAAATTGAGCTTTGGGAAAACGGCGACAACTACGATAATGAAGTTTACGTATTGCCCAAACACCTGGACGAGAAGGTCGCGCGGTTGCACCTGGACCGCATCGGTGCGAAGGTCACTGAATTATCGGAAGCACAGGCTACCTACATAGGTGTCGATAAATCTGGGCCGTATAAACCGGAGCTCTACCGCTACTGAGGAAGTGCCTTATTAAAGCCAAAGCGGACGCATCTGATATGGAATCGATTCGGGTATTGCACCTGACAGACCCGCATTTGTTTGCCGAGGCAGACGGCGCTCTCCGCGGCACCGTCACGCAGGACTCACTGCAGCGGGTTCTGGACCACTACGAGGCCGGTGATTGGCGTGCAGATCGCGCGCTGATCACCGGTGATCTTATCCAGGACGACTCGGCAGAGGCCTACGATCGATTTCGCGAGCTGCTCCTGCCGCTCAATATGCGGATGCATTGTGTGCCCGGCAATCATGACATTCGTGATTTTATGCGCCCAATTTGCAGTCGGCCGCCGTTTTCTTATTGCGCCAAAGAGGAAGTCCGCGACTGGATGTTGCTGGGTCTGGATAGCTGCATCAAAGGCGATGCCGGCGGCGAGATCGCGCAAGAAGAATTCGATCGGCTGGACCTGATCATCAGCGAAAGTCCGGCGAAACACATCCTGGTTTGCCTTCACCATCCGCCGATCCCCATGGGCAGCGCCTGGCTGGACACCGTCTTATTGAGAAATGGCGACAAGCTTCTGGAACGGCTGCAGGCGGCAGACCGTGTTCGATTGGTTGTGTTCGGTCACGTGCACCAGCCCTACGATGCTGAGCACCTGGGCATGCAAGTGATTGGTACACCGTCGACCTGCAGCCAGTTCAAACCAGGAAGTGACGATTTCGCGCTCGACGACCGCCCACCCGCATACCGGCGCATTACACTGAACAGCGATGGCACCAGCAGCTCTGAATTGATCTGGGTCGAGTAATGAACATCGCATTGAAGCTCGTCCTGCTGGTTCTGCTGGCACATCCCGTTAATGCAGCCGAAACCGGACACCCGGTAACTATGTGGGAAGTTGCAGGCGCGAGCAATTCCGTATACCTGCTGGGTTCAGTTCACCTTCTGCGGTCCGAGGACTATCCACTCCCGACTGCGCTCGATACGGCGTATGCGGATGCCGACATCCTTGTCATGGAAGTCGACATGGATGACCTCAATCCATTCGCAACGCAAGCCGCGTTTACGACCTACGGCGTTCTTCAGGATGACAGCACTCTGCGTGACCTGATGGGCGTTGAGCTTTACGAACAGGCCCTCACCGCGGCACAAGCCGTCGACATACCTCTCGATATGCTGAGCAAAGTCGAGCCCTGGTATGCCGCCATGACAATAGAGATCATGATGCTGGACAGAATCGGTTTCAATCCGACGCTGGGTATTGAGATGTACATGTTGTCAAAAGCGAAAAGCGACGGAAAGCGCATCGACGGGTTCGAAACCGTGGAAGAACAGATTCAGTTCCTCGATGGCATGTCGATTCAGGCACAGAGAGAGATGCTGATATCCACGCTCACTGAGGGTGCGAAGCTTGGCGAAATGATGGACGGGCTCGTCGATGCGTGGCGACATGGTGATGTTGCGTATTTGGAATCGGGCATGCTGAATGAACTCAGGAAGCACGAGGAGCTCAACAAGGCACTGGTCACCGATCGAAACGAGCGTTGGGTCGACCGAATCGAGACATTGCTTGATGACGATGAGGACTACCTGATTATCGTCGGTGCACTGCACCTCATCGGCCGGGACGGCGTGCCGAAGCAACTGGAGCGCAGCGGCTATCAGGTTCAACAGTTGAGCGAGCCACCGTCCGTCCGGTAGGATGCGCCCTCCGCAGGAGGAATTTCATGAGTCTTTTCACAGATGCGCGAGCCGTCATTGCTGGCGGTGTCAATTCACCCGTACGTGCTTTCGCGAGCGTTGGCGGCGAACCGGTTTTCTTCAAAAGTGCTTCTGGCGCCTACGTCGAAAGCGAAGATGGTCGTCGGTTCATCGATTACGTGGGCTCATGGGGTCCGATGATTCTGGGGCACAATCACCCTCAGGTTCTCGCAGCCGTAATCGAGACTGCGAAGCAGGGATTGAGCTTTGGTGCTCCCTGCGTGCTGGAAACCCGGATCGCGGAAAAAATAGTCGAGCTCGTCCCCTCGATCGAAAAGGTGCGTATGGTCAGCTCCGGCACGGAAGCGACGATGAGCGCCATTCGACTCGCACGTGGTCATACGCGGCGCGACAAAATCATCAAATTCGAAGGTTGCTACCATGGCCATTCGGATTCACTCCTCATCAAAGCGGGCTCGGGCGCGTTGACGCTTGGCGTGCCAAGCTCGCCTGGCGTACCGGCAAGTTTGGCCGAACACACTGTCACCCTGCCCTATAACGATATTGATGCGCTGAAAACCGTCTTCGGCGAAATCGGCGAGCAGATCGCCTGCGTCATCGTCGAGCCGATCGCCGGCAACATGAATATGGTGCCACCGGTCGATGGGTTTCACGACACGCTTCGCGCGCTGTGCACCGCATCGGGCAGTATCCTGATTTTTGATGAGGTCATGACGGGTTTTCGCGTGGCGAAAGGCGGCGCGCAGTCTATTTTCGGCATAACGCCCGATTTGACGACACTCGGAAAGATCATAGGCGGCGGCATGCCGGCGGCAGCCTTCGGCGGCCGCGCCGACATCATGTCGAGCCTCGCGCCTGACGGACCGGTGTATCAGGCCGGGACGCTTTCGGGTAATCCCGTCGCCATGGCGGCTGGACTCGCGGCGCTCGAGCAGATCGATAAACCGGGCTTCTACGAATCGCTTACGGCAAAAACTCAGGCGCTGGTTGACGGCCTGGCTGCAGCGGCAAGCGATGCGGGTATAGGGATGGCGACCGAATGCGAAGGTGGCATGTTTGGCCTCGTATTCACCGACGCTCCGTCAGTTCGGAGTTTCGATCAAGTGGCCGCAGCCGATGTCGAACGGTTTACAAAATTCTTCCACGGCATGCTCGATGAAGGCGTGTACCTGGCACCATCAGCGTTTGAGGCTGGATTCGTTTCTGCGGCGCATGGCGATGACGAAATCAACGCAACAATCGCCGCCGCCGAAAAGGTCTTTCAAACGCTCTAATATCCGGTTTGGCAATTGGCGGCCGACGCCAGAGGCTATTTACTTTGCCTCATCGACCATCTTGATGGTTTTGGCCTCGACATCCTCGGACACTTCAAGCAGTGCCGCTTCGTCAGACAGTGCCGAAAGCATTTGCACGGGCTTGATCAGACCGATCTTGGTTTTACCCTGATCAGTGAATACGGATATGCGGCACGGCAGCGCCATATTCAGGCGCATATCGGCGGACAATACCTTCGCGGCCTGGACTGGATTGCAGACTTCGAACACTTTGCACTGCTCTTTAAAGTCGATGCCCTTGCTGCGCAGAGTGGCGCCGAGGTCATGGACATGCAGTACGCCAAATCCGTGGTGCCCGACGGCCGTATCGAGATCAGCCGAAGCCTGCTCGAACGATTTTTCAGTCTCTACTATGTAATACACTGGTCACCTCAATTTTCGAATTCGCGATTATCTCAAGTACAGCATTCGATGAGGAGCTTATACAAGTTTTGAATGGATTGGCTAGCGGAAAGTGCCTATGTGGCTTTGTTTGTTACGAGGTCAAGCCCGAACAAGATACCGCCTGCTAAGGATGGACGGACAGCACGCTGAAATGAGCCGGTGCAACGGGTATTGGCTAATGATCCGCTGGGCCTCGTACCGAGTCCAACAGTTCCTCCACGAGGTGGAGTCTCGCCATAGTGTCGCTGCTTTCAAGGCTCGCCTGTTTGTGCTCAAGATCGATCGGCAGAATCTCGAGAAATCGATAGGTAACCCACACGGCGTCTTCATAGCGGCGATCGTGTTCGACATAGAGCCGCCCCAGATCATCGAGCACGTTTGACAGCATGTCCGGCAGAGCTCGAAACTGCTCCGGTAACGGCAGGTCCGCTTCCGCTTCGATTAATTCAACTTCGCCGATGTTCAGGCCATCGCTCTGACGTTCATTCGCAATCAACCGAAACCGCTGTCCGCCAAGTGCCGTAATGCCAAGCAGTCCGTCGCTGCCCTGATAGAAGTCAGTGATCTTTGCCAGCGTGCCTACTTCGTAGGTCGTCGACGGCCCCGCCTCCTTGCCGTCTTTGATCAGCAACACCCCGAAAGGCGACTCTGTCTTCATGCACCGACTGATCATGTCGATATAACGTGACTCAAATATCCTGAGCGGCAACGGCCCGCCAGGAAACAGCACGGTATTCAAAGGGAAGATGGGTATTTGCACAATAGTAAGTATAGGTCGGGTTTCAGTTTCCGCGCGTCCTCTGCAACAGGGCCGTCAGTGTTTGTCTGGCAGATCCGAATCCACCATTGCTCATGAAGATGACCTGATCACCGCTCTGCACCTTCCTCGACATGTCGCTAACCAGTTCATCATAGTCTCGGTGCAGGCTGAGCTTATGGCCGAGCGGCTCGAGGGACGCATCGAAGCCGTCGCCCATGCCAGCTGGCCGGTACATCCAGATCAGGTCGGCATCCTGCAGCGACTCGGCCAGCGCGTCGTTATGCACGCCAAGTTTCATGGTGTTTGAGCGCGGTTCCATCGCCACAAGCACTCGCTTGCCGGGATTGCGATGTTGCACGGATGCGATGGTTTTTCGAATGGCCGTCGGATGATGAGCGAAGTCATCGTAGATGGCGATATTCGCGACGGTCGCTGTGCGCTCCATGCGACGCTTGACCCCCGCGAAACGAGACAACGCGTCCACCGCACGGTCAAACGCTACGCCAATTGATACGGCGGCGGCTACTGCAGCAAGCGCATTCTCGAGGTTGTGGACCCCTCCCATCCGCCACCGAGTCTCAGCCGCAATCCCGGATGGGCTGCGCATGCCAATATGCCGCTCGATCTTGTCGCCGAACCGGGCTACCCAGTCGGTGTTGTC
>Ga0055584_100001603_pt1 | contig 22140 bp, 16 predicted proteins | sample OSDHelmetaG_FD_58716 | JGI IMG/M metagenome (GOLD analysis project Ga0055584, IMG submission 58716) | Pelagic marine sediment microbial communities from the LTER site Helgoland, North Sea, for post-phytoplankton bloom and carbon turnover... | ecosystem: Environmental > Aquatic > Marine >...
CCCGATGGCTTTGCTGGATACCTCGGCTTTGGTGTGTCCGCTTTCCGTGACGATTTCATCAATACGGGAGACAATGACTTGGAAGTCGGTCGCTGGTGGGACGTCCTCATCTACATCGCCTTCCCCATCTTGTTCATCGTCCTCATGGGCTCGTACTTCACCGATATGATCGCCAACACCGAAGATGTCTGGAACCCCAGCAATCCAAAGGGCTTGAGCATCATTCTCCTCTTCTGGGGCGTCGTTGCTACGACCTTCATGCTGCTCAACAAGACCCTCATCGCTCGTCCTCTATTCCGTAACATTCCAGAAGGTGCGGACGTGGACATCTCGGACCTACCTGGTGGCTCTGACGAACTCATCGGCCAAGTGGGGGACATCATTCCTGGCTTCGAACACCTGTCTTCCGAAGCCGCTTTGGATGCAGAATTAGCCGGTTGAATGAAGGTGAGCCACGATGAGTGAGTTGTGGGATACACTCATCACCGGCCTGATTGTTTCACTTGTGTTCATTGCAGTGAGTTATTTCTTTTGGAAACGCTATGACGAGCCTACGCCCTTGATGATTGAGCGCCGTGAGGAAAAAGAACGCCTCAAAGCCGAACGAAAAACATGGAAAGAAGTCGAGGCGAAGATGCAAGCCGAACAAGACGAGGCCGAATTCAAGGCGGCGTACGAGCAACGCAAGGCTGAGGAGCGAGCCCGAGCGGCTGTACCCGCTTTGACCGAAGTCAAAGACGCCTGGAAATCGCTGGGCGTGGAGGTGCCTGAGCCGGCGACATTTGAAGCCAAGGGCGAGGACGCCAACGCTGGACTTCGACCGCTCGACCAAACCGACCTCGGCGAGGAGGTTGCCAGCGATGACGACGTGCTGAACGCGGCCGAATTGGTGCAGGTTCGCCAGGACAAGGGTGTTCAGCTCGATGCTCAAGAGCCCGATTGGGAGCTCATCGAAAAACTGGAAGAGATCGCTGAAAAATATGAAATCGTTCTTCCAGACGTACCCGAGGCACCCGACTTGGATGCTGTGGCCGCTGAATCCTCCGAAGATTCAGCGGATGTTCCTGCTCCTCAACCGGAAGAGCCGACCAAGGAAGCCTCTGGATGGAACATCGCTGACGGCGAGGACCTATGGCCCCCTGCTTCTTCGGAAGAAGAATGAATTTAACCTCGCCTTGCGTTAATTCACTTGTACATCTGATAGATGTCTTTGAGCAATTGATTCGATGAATGAATCTTTACATTCATTTTTTCGTGAACCTCAATCAATGAAGTCTGAGCATTCGTGAGTTCGGTGTGAATATCCTTCATATCACCAAAGGATTGGTTCATTTTTGCCATGCGGATGGCGAAATTTCGCATGACTGAATCAAGTCCTTCCTGAAGAGAGGCCCATCCTGAATTGTATCCGAGGATGTCGGTTTCGTTTCGAGACTTCATGATGTCTCCCTTGCTCTCGATTGATGCAAGAAGATCTTCAACCTGCTCCTCAACTTCCTGGAAAATCTTGTCCATTTGTTCTTGCTTTCGGCGGTCAGATCCAGCCTTTGCTGTTTCTCGCTTTCGAAGTTTTTGAATAAACTCCAACATGGAATTGAGCTCTCCGGTGACATCGTTGGGTGTGACTGGAGCAGGTGCTGTCAAATTCATACTTGACCATAGAACAAAAATCCCAACAACTAGGAATCCAACCTGCATCATCTCCATCTTTGTTCACCTCTTCTTCTATTGACTTACTTCTTCTTTGGTCGATTAAAACCACCGAGGAGTAGATTTGGTTGGTTCCCGAAATTGTTTCCGTAAAAGTGACGGTAGAACGCTTTCAGCAAATGCCCATCTTCTTCGGCATATCGATAGCCGCTCTTCTCGTGCCCTTCAATAAGCTGCGTGAACAATCGAGCAAAGCTAAGCACATTTGCATAGTATCGATCTTTGATGTAATCCAGAGCAGGGTCCGTCATGATGGTTCGCTTCTCGTGAGTCCCTGCGTCTTCATTGGAGACCATCAACATGTTGTGAGCAGCTTGGTACTCGGTCAATCGGACATAAACTCGCTTGGCGTTTGGCAATGAATATCCAGGAACCTTGTGAACGTGGACCAATACCTTATCAGAACCCGCTTGCTTGAATGCTGAGGCGAGGGCTTGCTGCACTTGGCGAATCATGTTCACCGTGATTCGATCCTTGGGTTCATCAAGTGATTCAGATGGCACGTACATGTTGAGAATACAGAACCCGCCTGATTCAAGAACGTCTTCAGTGGATGTAGCCAAGCCTCGTGCCTTTTCGAACATGTCACGTGCTTGCTCAATGGTTTCATCCGTACGATGCCCAAGAGCCAAATTGAAGATTTCACCAAACGAGAAGGAGGTTGCAACAGTCACTCGTGTGTGTCGGTTCATATCCCATGGGCCCTTTGGATTGGTAGCCACCGGGTCGTGAATAATGGTTTGCTTGGCGTAAATGATGTCCTCTTGAGACAGAATTTCGGTTCGTTCGTCCGAGATGTCCATGAACATTGGATCCACCACAGGCTCACCAGGGAACAGGTTTCGAAGCGTGGTCTGAATACAGGCCGTTTGTCGCAGTCGTCGTTGAACGGGATCTTCTCGATTGGCGAGGTCAAGTCGAACGTGATTCAACCGTTGTGATTGGGAACCGTAAACGCTTCGCAGCAACGTGGTTGCAAAATTAGCTCGGTATTCGTGCACCGAATTCCCCAGATTGTTCTTGACCCAAGCACCGTCGTCCAAGAGAACGGTTTCCACCGCATCAACACTGAACAATGGTCGAGGTACCTTCGCTTGAAGAAGGGCGTATCGGCCGATTCGAGCGGTTCCACCAAGCGTGGTCTCCAACGTTCCGATTTTTCCGCCAGCAAGGGCCAGAGCGGCCTTCCACCACTCAAATTCACTAGCGAGTGCATTTGCTTGGAGACCGGTACGACCTTCACGCAACGAGTGATCTGATTTTCCTCCACCGATATCGTTTGCTCGGTGGATGTAGATGTAGTGCTTTCCAGCTGGAATATCCTTTGTCTTTCCAAAGGTGACCTCCAGCGCCATAACATAACCCAGATTGTTGAAGAGGATTGGCGTAATGTTGACGTGGGACTTTACAAAGTGAAGATTCTTCTTCATGTGATATCCGTTTTGGATCGTCATAAGTCCCAATTTTCCAAGTGCCTCAACAAGTTCAGGCGTGGGCTCGGCAGCCATCGACCTGGTCAATTTATCGTGGTCAGACCCTCCAAGAACGACGATAACACCGAACTGGTAAGGACGCTCGTCGCTATCCTTGTGTTGGATTCCAGATGACGTTCGTGCAGCCTTCTGGAGGAACTCGAGAGCTTGTGGAATGAAACCGGTAACACCCAATGCTGGGTCAAATCCGTCAGCCTGTTGAGCATTGGTGGCCGAGGAACCCATTTGCATAATTGCGCCGTGGAGGTGCATCTCGTTGTGGTGGACGTACGATGCTACATCTCCGGCAATTGAAAGTGTGTCGTGTTCTTGGCCCGGTTTCACGACCAAATGCTGTCCGCTTGCGACAGGCCCTCGAACGGGATTTCCTTCGTGAAGGAACTTGAAGATCTTCTGTTGATCAACCTTCACTTCTTTCTCGCCTTCACTTTGAGTCATGTCTTCATCTTTTACCGAAGGGGCTTGAGCAATGTCAGTGGCGGTCGAGTATTGGAACTTATTTTGAATCTCGTTCATGAGATTGGAATCTTGGCTTCGTGGCCTAGGCTTCGTCCAATCAATCCGCTCTTCGCCATCACTTTCTTTCTTTTCGCCGGATTCTGAAAAGAGGGAGGCATCAATACGTGGCATTGAATCGTCGGTCATGGTGATGGTCTCCTTTTCTTCCTTGGTGGGGATAAAGGACGCATCCAAATTTGAATCAACAGCCGCGGGATTCAGTTTTGCAACCGGGGTCAACACAGGCAGTTTAGATGGTGATGATTCTCCACGTTGGTCATCAGCCGACAACAACACCTTTCGCTTCAAACACCCACCTCCATGGCGATGTTTCGAGTGATGTTACTGTTTTCTGCAATCAACTCGTACAGGCTTTGACTGGCCAGGAGAATATCGGAATGCTGCGCTTGGACATCGGCAAAGGCTTCCTTCATGTCAGTCATGATCTTAACCACAGACTCAAACTCCTCAATTTCGCTGAGTTGGGATTCAATGTCCTCAAGATGATCAAGGACGGTTGTGTGAAACGCTTCCTTTGCTTCAATCGAGGCCTTCATAATCGCCTCAGCGTTTTGAAGCGTGTCCTTTTGTTGAATGGTTGCAACTTGTCGGTCAGCAAGCTCTTCCTCAACCTCATCAATTTGACTTCGTTCTTCTGTAGCAACGTACTCCAGAAAGTCGTTCATGTCCTCAATTTTGTTAAGAGCACGTACCTCACCGAAGAAATCTTGAGCCTTCATCTGCTCGTTCTCAATCTTGAGTGTGTAGACGTAACGAGCGCCCCAAAGAATGGATGCGGCGGCCGCAAACGCTGCGCCTGGGTAAGCAAGGACGACGTTGGTGATGATTTCTGCATTCATTGCCACTGGCTCTGAGGCAGGGTTCTTGATTTGAATCAGGGCCATTCCGATTCAAATTTAGTTGATGAAATCTTAATCAATAGAGACGAAGTAAAATCGTCTGTAGGGGAGAGACATGAACGAAAAGGAGCGAATTCAAATCCAGAAGGAGCGAGCCATGGCAGGACTTGACTTGCGTAACGAACTTCACTCCCCCCACGTTGAAGAAGAGGTCTTCGACATGGAACGTCTCCTAGAAGATTTGCAACAATGGAGTCATGAGGTGGATGGTGGTGAAGGAACGGAGATTGGGGCTGACCTTGAGCAAAACAGCATCGACATTCAACATGTTTCGAAGGAATTCCAGGCGCTGATCGATGAGTACCGCCCGAGTGTGCAGGTTGCTCTGAACGAAGTGGCCGATTCAGCCAGGTTTTTGCATGCTAACCAGAGCTGGGCTGAGTTGCGCAGCTGGGATCAAGCATTCACCTGTACAAACGAAGATTGTGACCATCTCGTAAGCGTTGATGATTTGGCCAACCACAAAGGTCAGTTCATCTATCTCGCCAAGACCTTGATTCCCGAGGTACGAGGGTCGTTGACTGCGGACTTGCAGAATACCTACAATGAAGATATCAGATTGCATTTTTGGTCTTCGGTCAAGAAGAAGCCACAAAAAGAAAATCAAATGCCAGAAATTAATTTGCACCGGTATGAAGTTGATTGGAAGGCATTTCGAAATTTTGTCAAGGCCGTGCTGGAAAGCGGCAAAGGGAGAGAGATTGAGGCAACCATCCAAGGAACCAAACACATGGCGACGGTGAAAGACCGAATCAATACGAAAAATACCGATGCGTTGAATCGAAAGGAACTCGGAGTTCTTTCTCGAAATCACCCGATGCTGGTTCAATTTGCACTCCGCTTGAAAACAATCGAGCGAAAGGTGCTCCACTGTCGGGCCTGCCAACAACAATACTGGGACAACAATACTTGGCCCAGCGAGCGCGCTTACTTCCATCGGATTGCTGGAAAAATCATTCGTTCGGTTATTGAAACGGCGGTTGGAAATGCGGTCATTCGGGCACCTAAGTCGCTCCAACTAATTGACGCCAACGGTACACCACAACGCGTCACGTTCAGTTCCGGAGGCGAGGAAGGAAAGGCTGCTCGCTACCGGAAACAATTGCTCGGTGAAGCCATTTTGACAGCATTTCAAGATAACGCATCGTTTGAGATTGGGGTAGTTGGCGCTCAGACTCCAGCATACAAGGCACAACGTGACGACCAAAAAGAAGTCGAACTCTTCATTGCCTTGGGCACCGAAGTTGCTGAACGCCTCGCAAGGGAGCTCAAATCGATTAAACCTCACGTGGCATTTCTGGTCGATCATGCAATTCAATCCCGGGCAGGAAAAGAGCCCGTTGACCGAGATGACTGGTGCAAAACACGAGCCGTCCAATTGTTGTACGCCGTCCATGCCTCAAAAGCTGGCCTCTTCAAGATTGAAAAGACCCGGGCCTTCCGTTACACCAACGGCGATGCTCCTGACCACTCATCGAATCTCATTCGCCTCACGAACAAAGTCCACCGAGACATTCGAGAGCGTTTCGTTCAAAACGATACCGATGAACCGCGCAACCTGCTCAAAGAACTCTATCACAGAGAGCGAATGCAACCCATGCTCTGTCAACCCGTTGACCGTTCTTTCGAGGATTACACTGAGGGCGGATATTGTACTCCAGAAATTCAGCATCACCACCCACTGGTTTCGGACAAACAGGGAGCACTGAATGCTGATTTCCCCCGATTTGAACCATCAGAAGAAGCCACGAACATCCTCAACGTTCTCCAAAAGACAACTTGGACGGTCGACGTCCAAACCTACGAGGTTGTCAAAGCTATTCTCGACCATGAAATTAATGAAAACATCGTTGGAAAATTGAAGATTCAAGCAGATGAAGACTGCGTTGTGATTGACTACAACGAAGGTCTCTCGTCCATTCGGCACGGACAAGTTCGCGAATGGAAAGACACCTTCCGATTCATTGACGAGATTCTCACAAATCACCCCGGTGAGCCTACGTTTTGGCATCCTTGGTTCTTCGATTGGCGAGGCCGAATGTACACCTCCACCACGATGCTCTCTCCACAGAACGACGATCTTTGTCGTGGTCTTCTCCGCTTTGGAAAGAAGACAGCCCTTACCGAATCAGGTTTTGTCTGGATGCGTCGGCGTTGCGCTTCCTTTTTCCGAGACATCAAGGGCGTCGGGGCGCTCAACAAAGGAGAAGAATACCTCAATCTTATTGCCAAACTTGACGACAAGTCATGGTCAAGCTTTGACGAGGTAGGCCAAGACCCGTTGTTTGAGGAGATGCTCGAAGAGATTCTCGCATTGCCCATCATCGAGGGATACAGGATTTGGGGGGCGGGAGATGTCTTCCGTTCGAAGGCAGAAGGCTTCCAACGCTACAGCCTCATGCACGAATACATGCGTGTTGTCAACGCTGGCGGTGTTGGGGTTGAAACCAACATGCCGTTGAACGTGGACGCTTCCTCGAGCGTCTATCAACATGCAGCAGCACTCCTGAGAGATTCGCGGATGGCTCAGAGCGTGAATGTCGCATCAAAGACCGGGAAGGTCGGCCCTGCTGACGTGTATCTTGAAGTGGTCGCCGAACTTTCCTCAATGTGGGAAAAATCATGTCCGCTCGACGACCCGAAGTACGGCCTCAGTGAGAAACTGAACGCATCGCTGAAGGAAGTCCTTCTCTCACGCAAGGTCGCAAAGAAACCTGTGATGACGCACGGTTATGGTGCAGGACATGCTTCGATCACTCGAAGTTTCCTCACCCACAATCAGGACCCTGACGGGGATGTCGGGGGCTGGGTCGAAATTGACAAGAAGCGAGATGACGGTAAACTGTCCTACCAACCGGTCGCCCACCCAGAGAGTACACTCAAACTTCTTCATAACCAACTGGCCAACGAACTTCATCATCCACTCGCATCAGCCCTTGTGTCTGATTACATCAAGGCCATTAAGGCAGTATTGCCCTCGTTCAATGAAGTCACAAAGTGGCTGAGAAAGATGGTGAACAAACACGAGGAAGCTTTCGGGGGGCCTCTTCAGTGGACTCTCCCCGACGATTCGGTGGTGTTGAATCAATACTGGCACGAAGCAAAAACAGATTCGGTTTCACCCTGGGCAGGGTTGCGTGGACACCGCGATCAACTACGCGCAATGCTCGGCACTGAAGACGATGCTCTAGTCCCGAGTTCGTTCGGCATGGGCATCGACTTTGATGGTATCATTACCCACCTTAATTCTCTTGAAGGCGATCAAGTTGAGGAATTGGCGTTCGTTGAGTATGTCAAAGAATCGGAAATAAGCCGTCTCGGTGCATTGACTGAAGCCTTGGATGAAGCATTGAAACCGTTTACTACTGAGGGAATTAGCGTCGCCTGGAGCGAATTGCGAACACATTTGAAATTCTTTGACAACGAGGGGCCACTCTCCTCGGAGGAAATCCGCAGCGATGATGCGTTGAAACCCTTTGCTGCCTACATCACTCCCAATGAGCAAGGTCACATCTCAGTCCGACGGAAATCTGGCCAACGGAGCATCGAGAGTGAGCGAACAGGCATTGCTCCAAACCTGGTTCACTCGTTGGACGCCCTTCACATGCGAATGGTCATTCAAGGCCTGGCCAACAGCCTCAAAATTACAGATTTCTGGTCGGTTCACGATTCCTTCGGATGCCATCCGAATCACATTGCGAAACTCATCGCCAACGTTCAAGGCAAATTCGTTCAACTACATGCGTTGGACAAGCCAAGCGGCGGTCTGTTCTTTGATCTCCTTATGGCGACGTTTGGTGATGAATTGTACAAGTCAGGACCTGCCAAGAAGGCTCCCAAGCCTGGCGACCTTCGTGGAGATGATGTTGATTCGGACTATTTCGTGAATTGATTCTAATGAATGACTTTGGTGATGAAGAGGCGATTGACATGGATGAGAAATTTGGCGAGCGGACGATTTTGACCCGCATACATAACATTGCTGAAGAGCTTAACAAACGAGAGGCACGAGGGATTTCAATCCCCGAAATTGCTCGAGAGATTTTGAAGCAACAACAATCCAGACCAAAGCTGACGATCGATGTTTCCGTTTACAAGGCGAGCGATAAAGGTAAGAAAACCGGCTACATCATACAAGACGGCTGGGTCGTCATTCACCCGTTGCCTGAGGATGATGATCTTGCCGAAAAGGGGAAATTGACATGGCATACGAATCTCGAAAAGGCTCAAGACACCTTGCGAGAAGCTTGGGGTGAAGTCAATGAAGGACTCCTGTCGCACTTACTCCAGCCTGCCATCGTCAACGTTCCAACTGCGGATGACTCCATTGGTGCGGATAAGCTCGCGGGGACGCTCCGCAAGCTGCAGGTTTTCGCTCAATCGGGGACGCTCAATGACACCCTGTTCCCACGAAAATATCCAAACAAAGAGGCCTTTGAAAAGGACATCAAAGCCCATCAGGAAATGCAATTTGATGAACTCAATCAAGTCATCAACACTCCAGATTTACTTGCTCGTACCGAGGGTGTTCTCCACCTTCGGTCAGAATCTGAGTGGAACATGATGGGCTCCAACAGGCCGGCATACCCTGAATTACCAGTGGTCAAAGGCGTTCGAATTACACCCGATATTAACGTTCAACGCTTGTTGTTCATTGAGGATTACCTCTTTGGACAGCAGTCAGAACCCGTTTTGTACAGCCTTGCTCAAGCACACACGGAACTTGGCCCAGCGATGGGAAGTCCAGGGAAGCGTAAGGCGTTGAACAATTCCGGTGTAACCGCAGGCACTCCGCTGCCCGCGCTCATTGAATCCATGGCAAAGGACGGGTTTGACCTCCAACCGATCTTCGTTGACCAGCGATGTGTGGGCTCAATCCGATTGAACGATGTGGTCATGAGTCTTCAGAAGTACGGAAATCAGGCACTTCCTTCCATCGTGAACGTTTCTGAGTTGCGGGAGATCGGCTTGCTGAGCCCTGCCCCTCCTGCCGTTGATGCTCATGAGTCGCTTGTCAAAGTTGCCGAATGGCTGTCCTCAGGCCTTGAAGCGGTGTTGGTGTATTACGCTCCAAATCTTTGGGAACATGGAGGTGAACAGGCCGCCTTCATTGATGAGTGGATTGAGGAAGGCTGGCACATCATCACACAACACGACATTGTTTCACGTTCAATGATGTTGTGATTCTCAGTACATGACGAGGGCTGTCATAACACTCGATGGGATGAGAGCTGCAAACAACACAGCAGAGATTTCCAACGAAACCCGTGCCTCCAAGCGGCGAAGCATGGAGGTGAGAACCGGCGCTGGTTCAATCAACAATTTATCGGGGACTGCGACGCCAAGTTGCTCGTAATGACGCGCCAGTTCCAACATTGAAACGGTCTCATTGCTCTTGATGCGCAAAAGTTCCAGCAACGGCTTGAGCCGCTTTTCAACGTATGCCACCAAACCGACACCAAAATGGAGCAAGAAGAAGATCAGAAAGAGCATGCCTGGATCAATGGTCATTCCTCTCCCTCCTTCACGCGATTAGGAAAGGGTTTGCAAAGGGAGGCCAGGTGCTTGAGTTCGAGGTTCAACACACGTTGTTGAGCAACATCAGGCAACCGCTGTTGGAGTTCACTCAGGGCGCAGAAACTTTCGTGGACGGTTTGTTGCTCTCGGCTTGCTTGGAGGATCATCTTCAATTCAATCAAGAAAAGATGAAGTGGGTTAGAGAGGGCATGCCCGCGTAGCAGTCCGTTGAGAAAGGATGTCACCCAGTATTCGTGTGCCTCCATCCGGGCAACGTGCGTTTTCCATGATGTTGTATTTTTCAGGAATTTCGCCAGCATGATTTGCCCTTCACCACCGAGGAACAGTGTGATTCCGTACGGCAGTAATCCCTCGACGTTTCGTTCGCACAATTTGCTAGAATTTGCCTCATCAAGAATCCAGTTTCGATCTTCCACTGAGGCATAAACTCCAGCGAAGTGAATGAGCAGTGGTTGAATTTTTGCATCTGCAGGATTGATGCTGTGGAGGTGCATGAGTTGTGCCAATCGGGTTTCATGAACATAGAACAGGCTGCGATGGCGTTCAACCGCTCCGTGAACGTTCTCCAACGAAACAATGGCACGCTGTTGTCGCCTCGATGCTGGTTCATTAGACGTTTGAAGGATATCCTTTTCGAGAACGTATAGCAGCTCGCTCAAGGTCTGAAGGGCTGGGCGGTTTGTCTCCAACACGGCGGTCAAGTCAGAGAACAACTCCTCCTTGCTCACGATGATTCCTCCAATCCCTTGAATTTCAGTGCCAGGTGAACATAATTGAATAACCGCTTTTTTGTGTGTTCATCCAAGGCCTCACCCGCCTCTTCGTAGATGCTCAACGCCTCCAAGCCATCCCCAATGACCGAGATCACTTGCTGTTCCAATCGTTGAGCAAACAGGTGCGCATACTCTGCAAGGGATGAATCACGTTCAACCGTGCACCGAAGAATGGCCTCCTTTGCTGCGTTAAGATTGTTCACCAATTCATCGCGCATCTCACTAGGCGACTTTTCCCGTGTATTGGTTTCCATCACGATTGTCGGAGTTTTCTCTTTCTGCTCAGGTATTTTTTCCAACTCCTGAGTATTTTTCTCTATCGGAATCTTATGCGGCTTCATGGCAGACCAACCGCATGCCAAATCTACAACCTCATTCGTATGGGCAAAGCCGCCTCCAATTAGTTCTGCAGCGTTATCCGTCAACAAAAAGAATTCCCCGGAATAGTGAATTTCACAATTCTGAGCCAATCCAAATGTCCCATCCCAAAGCGGAACAGCGATGGAATGGCAATTTATACACAATTCCTCAGGATCGCACCCCGAGAAACACGCATTCCATTCAATTGCGTAAAATTCGGTATTTTCCAGATACCAGTTTTCCTTTACATACCGGTGTTGTTCTACCAACTTCCATGAAAACCATCCATACCCACCATCGCGGAGTTGAACCGCGGTATCGCACGGGGGGAGCGTTCGCTCCTTCCACGCGTTGACATCAAAACTTGATAACTTCATCATTATTGTGAGCTGTTCCCGCCCGCCATTTCAAAAGACGGTTCCGTGGATTGAAATCCGCCAGTGTCCAAATGTTAGGTTTCCTTTCTGAGGTGCCCCTGAAGCCGCTGCTCGAGTACGTGTTGATGCTCGACAGGGGTTGATTCATCCAAGAGGGAGGTCAGAAATTGTTGGTGAAGAGCGGCCATGGCTGCTTCAGGAAAGTGAAACACGAGGTTTCGATCAATGATAATTTTCAACACAGCGGAGGTTCGTCGGTCAAACCGGATATCGCACACCGTCCTCTTCCGCTTGTTTTCCCAACTGAACTCAAGGGGAACGCATTCAATTTCCTCAATCCTGCCACTGAGCTCGGGATGGATTTCCTTCATGATTTCAACCACACGATGGGCCAGTTCATGCAGTCGCATCCGTTCAGCAAATGTCCCGTGCACGCGTGGGCTGGGTGGACGCTTTGCTCCGTTAATGGGCACCAATGTTTCGACGTGTTCCATTGTGAGTGAGCAGGCAGGCCCAATGTTGGTTTCAATCCGTGAGGAACAGATTGGACCTCAGTCCCATGCACGCAACCCTCAACTGGAATGAACCAGATTTTGACAGAACTTCTGGAACGCCTCTTCCGTTTCTTCCGATTCGTCGGTAAACAGGGCATGACATACCTCGCCGAATTGATTGAGGAGGCTGTTTTTGGGCTCATCGTCTGAGATGGCTCCAATGGCATCGTAGATGTAGGCCTGGAATTGTGGGAATACATGGTCTTGCTTGAATTCGTAGATCGAGAAGATGCCGTAATCACCCTCCTCGTTCTTGACAAACAACGGCCGCGGTAGTTTGGAGAATTCGGTAATGATTTGGTGGAGTTTTGTGTTTGAATCGTAGACCTTCAATGCCGACAGTTCAGGTTTGTCCTTCCCGTCCATGCGCGTCAGCAGCTTCTGCTTGGTTGGTGAAATCAGGGCCAACTGTGAGTATTGTGCACCTTTGAAAATCAGTTCCAGCGCCCGCACTGCGTAGCGATTGTCGAGTGGCTGGTTGGGGTCATCAACGTTCAACACGAACATGGGGAACCGTGCCCAATTCCCAAGGGTCGCCTCCTTTGTTGACTGCGGTTCTCGAGAAACATTGGGGAGGTCAATGTTGGCTGTCATGTTGATCAGAGGGCCTAGACTCAACATCGCTCGGTGAATCAATTCGTCCATGTTATCGCTGTCAAGCGTTACTTGGTCGGATGAAAAGACAAAATCGTCAAGCGCTGAGAGGGTGTCAACCAACTGGTTGGCATAGGCCACCCGTTCTCCTGAGATGCTCTTTCGTTGTGTTTCATCCTTGATGAATGCTAGAGCCTCGGGAGAAACAAGGGACAGCAACAATGCATCCCTGAACTGATTTCCTTTCAGGTTGTCAAGTGCGAAGATGCCTGCAAGCCGTTGCTGTTGCTCATCCCAAACTGGACAAACGAATTCTCGAGAACCGATCGTCCAAAGGATGGCCGATAGCGCATGGTGATTCAATGCAAGACGCGGTGGGGTAATTTTCATTGATTCATCTTGATTGAAGATATCAACACTCAAGAATTCGGAGCATGAACCGTCGTCGTTCATGAGGGGGAGGAAATTGAATCTGTTCGATTTCATCAACGCCGTACATGCCTTTTGGTTGAGGTTTTCTTCCTCCTCAAAATCCGATTTGTTGACACGCAACAGGTTGACCGTGGGTGTGATGTAATTTTGGAGATGTGAAAAGGCGTCTTTCTTTGGGCTCATACTGTTCTCGTTCAGTGATGTTTGAAGCCCGGGTGGACGCAGGGCGTCTGCAACATACTGTTGGATTTTCTTTTTCTCTTGCTCGGATACTTTTCCATTTTTTGTTGACCGGACCTCGACATTATCGTCCTCGGCGTCGTTCTTTTCCGATACGACTCGAGTTCGGGGGTGGCGAAACCCTCGTCGAACAACAAAGGTCACCATGAAACCATGAGCCTTGAGGTGTTTGATTGTGTGGAGCCATTTATGGTGGACATACATGGGTTGGTCTCCGCCTTGGAAAACACCGGTAGGAAGCCCCCCTACCAGCGGTTCAAGAGTTAATCCCCGTCCCCGTTTTGCGGGAACCAAGCCTCCCTCTTCCTCGCCCATTGGCGTGAGTGCTCCGCCTTTTGCTCGTTCCCAAACAAAGTACTTTCCGGATTGGTCTGGGTCTTCCATCCACCAGGTGTATTCGTATTTCCCAGTGAGCGGTATCGTGATGAAGTCTTGTCGGTGGTTGTGTTTGAACGTCTCAGAACCGTCTTTGAAAATGTGAAATCGAAGTTCTACACCGTCTTTGGAATTCCCGCCCGCGTCTTTTTCACCAGCTTTTATGATTATTCTTTGCAAAATATCTCCATTGATTTCGTGGGTTTTCCCGTCAAGCCACTCAACAAAGCTTGCTTCATCTTCCCAGAGAGCAAGGCGTAGCGTACACAGGAGATCGTGAACATCGAGCCGGGTGCGTTCGTTGAATCCATCATCACCAAGGGCTTCCACATTCTTTGTCAAGGTCTCAATTTTTTCCTCAACAGCATCCAAGAATTTGCCCATGTACTTCGGAAGTCTTCATGTTCTATTAGCGTTAGGAAGGCCCATGCAGCGCACCGTTGTTGTCACGGGATGCTCCTCTGGACTTGGGGAATCGGTCTCGCATGCACTCCTAAACTCGTATGATGTTCTCGGGGTGGACATCAACGAGCCTCACGCATCCCTGATTGAAAACGAAGGGTTTGGGTTTCTCCGACTTGACTTGAGTCAGGACACGCTCGAGCACGCACTTGCACAACGAATGGATGGCAAGAGGTTGTACGGTATTGTTCATTGCGCTGCTGTCTCCCATGGTGGGCGGCTCGACACGATGACCGATGAAGAATGGCAGTTCTCCATGGATGTGAATCTCACTTCCGCCATGCGCCTCAGCCGTTTTGCTGACCGTCATATGGTGCCTTCAGGTCGCCTTCTGTTCATCTCAAGTCCCGTGAGCATTGTGGGCGCGAACAAGCCAAGTTATTCCGCATCAAAGGCAGGTCTCCACGGGCTCATGGTGTCTGTTTCACGTACGCTCGCGCAACGGCAGATTCAGGTGAATTCCATTCTCCCAGGCCCCATGATCACCGGCATGACCGACGATTGGTCAACAGAGAAGCGCGAAGGAATTGCCAAGGAAATCCATCTGGGGAGACTCTGCAAACCAGAAGAAGTCGCCTCCATGGTTCGTTTTCTTCTCTCGGAAGAGTGCTCGTACCTTACGGCCTCTGTCATTGACATGACCGCTGGCTCGATGTTTGGCCATTGAACTGTTCAGATGTCGTAATCGACCATCATCTCTCCAAGCATGCCAGAGAGTGAGAAGACCACGGCAGCAAACAACAGCGTAGAGCTTGCTGGTAGGATCAAAAGGGCAAGTGCACCAAACACAACTTGGCAAAGCACAATCCAGTATTTTTCATCTTGCAATTCATTCCCTGCACCTGCAACTGCACCTGCAGTGATCGGCGCAAGCACGCCCGCCATCAGCAGTCCCAAGCCCAACTCGTATCCCCCAGGGGTCATGATGTTCACAATTCCACCCAAGAGCATGACCGGTGAGAGTAGTGTCAAAATGCCTGCAAGCATCCAAATCAAGCCGATTCCAAATCGCCATGCTAGACTTGAGATGATCGAAACGATGGGGATGACAATGACGATGAGAAGCAGGAAAACCGTTCTATCCAACATCGCTATCCCAGTAATCATGAACGAACACCTCCTGTTCAAAGTGGCCAAAATGCTTCCATGGAAGAAAAGGTTGCCCCGTGCCCCTCATCATATCCTAGAATGGCGTGCAAGTACTCATGATAGATGGTGGCGGCAAGTTCCTCAGTATCATCATGAACAAGGCTTCGTTTAACCAAGATTCTCCAAGTGTTTTCCCCTGGCCGCGTGGTTCGGGCTCGCGTTCCGTGCTTAGAATAGGAACAAATTCCGAGGAGGTTAGGAGCGGGCTCTCGCAAGAATCCAATGACGGTCGTCGAGAGGGAATCCAGGTCAATGCCTTGGAAATGGCCGCTCTGTTTCATGGCTTCAATTACGTTTCGGGCACACAGGAGGACGGCGATTCGTTCCTCAATTGTCCCAATGATTCGGGGGCGAGATGGAAGTTGTTTCATCCTCTATCGTGGAGATGGAAGCCGTTGAATTTAAACCATGACTCACTCAATTTCATTCACAAGTTGGTGCAAGGTTGAGTCTAAATACCTCTTTGCCGGTAGGCACTCATGACGGTTTCAGATTTTGACTCAAACGGTCTAATCTTTGCCCTTTGTGAATCTGTATCACCGGAAAAGGGCGAGCCTTACAAGTCAGCCGTCCGGAACATCATGGACGCCCAGGGTTTTGACATCATGCCGTTGGTTGATGCTCCACGAATACGAACCAACGTCAACGACATGACGGCTCGCGCCGTTTACGCAAAGAAAGGAGGGAACATCACCCATCTTGCACAACGTTCCGGAGACAGCGTTGAACTCTTTACGATGGACCAAATCCTCACGGTGAAAGAGGATGAATCAATCTTTCATGCGTTGGTTGCTCTCTGTTCTCACATGTCACAGCATCCCACAACACCGTTTGTATTGATGGTCGTTGATTCGAATAACAACCCAACGGCTCTTTTTTCTCTCAGGGAACTCCTTTCCCGTCGCCTCAATGATGCTATGTTGAGCACCTATCTTGGGTATTCTGCCATCATGGCAGGAAATGTTGAGAAGAAGAGCAAAGCGATTCATGACTTGCTTGAGTTGTTCCAAGCACTGCATGAAACCTACGAAGATTACTGGCGCCACGAGGATAAGAGCTCCAGGGGTGTAGAAACCATTGCATCGGTTTGCACCGATATTTCCAAGCAACTCCGCTTGTTTTCAAAAGCAACAATATCGTTGCCTCGACGGAGGCAATCGCCCCCAAGAACGCACGATGCTGATGTCCATCTGATCGATGTCATGCGGCATGGCGCAGCAGGCATCATTTGGAGCGATGAGGATTTGGAACGGACAGCATTGGCGTGCAAATTATTGTGCAAGGCCAATGATTTCGACTTCCTCACAATCTACGACTCTCCCGGTGTGTTGAACCTTACACATGTGGTGGACAAAAAGGGAAAACGTCGGTCTTTGGATGCTGGATACAAGAATTATGATGACTTGTTATTTGATTCACTCGATTCCCTTTTTCAGGATCATATGCCTCTCTTTATTCTCCCTTCGGATGAGATCAAAACAGGTGAAGGGGCCCTCATTTGGCCATCAATTCTTTCATTTGAAGAAGTGAAAAATCACCATGGTTCTCTCTGGTTGATGAGAAAAATAGCGGAATTAGAGGAGACCATCAAAGTGCTTCTTCCAAAACGAAGGTACCAGCTAAAGAACGGAACGAGCACACACAGGGATCGACTGACACTCGGTATGATGATGAAATTGTTGAAAGGCGAAGATGGTGACTCACACGATATCAAATCTTTGAAATCAGATTATCTTCTCATAAGATCTGTTCTTGATTGGAGAAATGAATTCTCTCACGGCATGAAAAACGGGTCGCTTAACCTCAAAGGGCTCAATCGTGAAAACATTACCAAAACGGTTCGATGTTGTGAACTATGGGGCAAGATGACAACAGCAGATGTACGTGTCTCTGGAAAAAAGAATCAACAAAGCGGCCATCAAGGAAAATCAAAGAAACGGTCATCAAACCCTAAACGGAAAGGAAAATCGCCAACAAAAAAGGCGAGCAAACCTGATTCTAACCCAAAACAAGTGAAGGTATTCCATTCAACAAACTCAGCAACAGCCGATCTTAGAGTTCAAGAAGACGTGCAAGCTTTGTACAATAATTTCGCCGGTATTTTTGGAAACAGTCGTCAAGTACACTTCACAAAGCTCCATCGATGCATAAGGAAAACTTGGTACCCCGGACAACCTGCTCAGCCTTTCCTTCCAACGCCTGACGTGAGATCATGGATCGAACGATTTCTGAAGGATGAAATCAGCAGGGACACTTTCCTCAATTCGTTTGAAGAACGACGAGAGTAGATTCCAATTCTCAATCCCTTTTTTGTGGGAATCTATCGAATCAGGATTTTAGCTCTTGGAAATTTTCCAAGATTTCTTTTGGAGGTAAAGGAATTTGGAGCTTCTGTCCAGATTCCATATACTCGGCTAATTTTTTGTCGATTTCTTTCATGGTGTCTTCACCGTTTGGGTTGCAAAATCTTGCTTTGTACGGGCCAATGGAGACAATGACACTGTGCTGATACAATTGTGTGCAAAACGAAGCAATCGCTTCATTGATGTTAGGAAGTTCTTTGGCAATTTTCATGAAAGGCACACTTGATATAAAGGCGAGAGAAGGTTCTACAAGCATCCATTTTTCTTTGTTGTCGGTGACAAAACCACCAACGTTCGGAGTAAATGTTCCTCCGTAAACAAGCAGTTTACGCATAAATTCGAAAGTCGCAAGTTTTGCCCTTTCGTGATAATTTGGCCAATCGCGAGGGTATCCCGGTGCAAACCCGATCTTGAACTCGAGTGAATCGTCTTCTCTGAGCCCTCCTATCCATTGTTGAAGCAGTGCTGGAGGCTGGGAGGTTGATTGTGAGGTTGGCGTGCTCAACTGGTCCAGAGCCCATTGTGCGAACTCTTCCTTCAGGTCAACACCTGAATCCGATTGATTCTCTACAGAAGCGTTTGTTCCAAATGCGCTTCCTTCTATCGTACCGCTGGGCATATGGATGTAAGTACCAATTGACGGAGAGGGTGTATTTGACGGAGAGGGTGGATTTAATGGAGGATCTTCTTTTTTGTTCAACATTTGTACGAAGATGACAATGAGAGCAAGGAGGACAACCAAAGCAAATGCATACATGAGCCAGGGGTCCGATTCATCTACTTCTTCGGCGTCAATGTCCAGTAAGAGTGTGTATGTGCTGACACCACCAGAATTTGAACCCTGAACGGTAAGTAGTGCGGTAGCGCTTTCCGATGGAATACTGCCGCGAATCAACCCTTCTTGTGCTTCAAAACTCAATCCGAGATTTGTGAGATCATCAATTCCTTCAAGAATACTCCAAGATGTGACTTCCCCCCCTTGAGTTTTATGGTCGTTCAGAACAATTTCTCCGTTAAAGATTGTGATGGTGACTTCTTTTTGAAATACTGGAGCAACATCAACAATATCAAACTCTACAACTTGCGTTCTGTTGCTTTGTGGGAAGCCCTTGATTTCAATGATGATTTCAACGCGGGTGTTGTTTCCAAGTTGCGTCGGTGCCCCATCAAGAATTCCACCCTCTGGGAGCAAAAAGATGCCCTCGGGCAGTTCATTTTGTAGGCTGAAATTAAGGGCAACGACAGGGGATGCGTTTCCGAAGACTGAAGGTCTCCCTAGTTCATCTATGTCAACGTTTAAAATGAATCTGAAATCAAGGTATAATTCCATGGCATCGAGGGGGTTTTCTCGCTCTGATTTCACATCGGCTCCATCGTTATTTGGACAGATATCGTACCATTGTTCCATCTCGTCGTTCTGCAGTTCTAACGCGAGGATTCGGTTGCAGAATTCTTCTGCGTCCACAATAACGTTGGACGACCGTCCGAGATTCGAAGCATTGGTGCATGTCAAAATCTCAAATTGATCTCCCGATAAATCACATCCCTCAGGTAGAGGTGAGGTAGCGTTCTCAAAGAAGGTTAAGTTGGTCTGTCCGGTGATGTCTGCGAGGTTGAAGACGAAGATGTCTCTGCATCCATTGCCGTCGGTGTCATTCTCGGCTGATAAGCCAATTTCGCCTTGTGGACATGCGTCATCACCATCGATGATGTTGTCGTTGTCGTCATCATCGTCCACGGTCAGTCCGGTGGAACTTGGTCCATCAGGCAAAGCGTCGCCGTCATGATTCCCGAGATACACAACGGTGACCGTGGTGTTGAGATTGATACCCGTTTCTGAGTTGTTGGCCCAAACAACGACCTCAAATTGTTCAATATCGGTGACAACTGCACCGCTGATGGTACCGTTGTCAAATTGGAAGTCGTTAGGTAGGAGGCCCTCCAATTCCCATGACATGGCTTCCATGCCGGTGAGATTCGGGGTGAGCTCAAAATTCAGATGCCCAACGTAGGTTTCAAACGATGCGAACGGCGATCCGTTTTGTTCAAAGATGAGGGTCAGGTCATCAAGGAGATCACAAACGCCATCGTTATCGCCGTCCACCGGGAACGATGCCTCATCTTTAGCGTTCGTGTTTCCACACTCAGCCTCTTCAACATCGGTCCAATCGTCGTTATCATCATCAAGGTCTTCAACCAGACCTGTCGTGGATGTACCCCACAGCTCGTCGGGCTGTCCGTCACCGTCGGTGTCCAAGTATGCCGCTCCATCTGTAGGAAATGCATCGTCCGTAAACGCACAGACGTTTGACGGGCTGGTCGGGATGGTGTCTCCGTCACAGTATCCATCCTCGTCTGAATCTGCATCGTACGGATTTGTTCCGGTGGCGCTGGAATCAATGTAACTGGAATCGTTGGTTTCCACCGTATTGTCCAAGCCATCACCATCAATGTCGTTGTCTTGGGCATCGCAAATCATGTCGCCGTCCAGGTCGTTGGTCGGCAGCGACATGGCATCAAATGGGTCAGAATTGCAAAGCGTCTCGGCCGTGTCGTTGTAGCCATCGTTGTCGTCGTCTTCGTCCTCGGATAGGTCTCGACAACCGTCTCCGTCGTTGTCGGTCCCACTGTTTGACAACCAACCAAGATCACCGGTAGTACAGTCATCGTTTCCGTCCTGAATGGCGTCATTATCGTCATCATTGTCTTCTGTTGCGTCCCGACATCCATCTCCGTCATAGTCCGTTGCTGGGGTACTTGTCCAGCCCGTTTCGCCATTTGGACATGCATCGTCCTCGTCCAACACACCATCACCATCGGCGTCCACGATGTCTTCGCGAACATCGTATACACCGTAGAAGTACATGGCGAGTTCGTCAGCTGGGAACGTTGTGCCGTTGTGTCGCACCGAAAGTCGGAGTTCGATGTTGTTGCTTCCATCAAGACCGTGCGACCCAACCTCAATTTCGGTGACCTTTGGTGAACCTGAAATGGTCGTATCGCTGTCTTTCAATTCCCACGTACCAGATGTTTGGTTGTAAAGATGGATGAATCCTTTTGCGTCGGTAGGAAGACTCTCGGGAGCAATCATCGCCCATCGAACGTCAGCTCTGGTTGAGTTTGATGAAAACTGTACGGTGAAATCCACTTCAATGAAGGACTCGCCCGATGTGCAGGTGGCGCTTCCACCGTCACATCTGTTGGCTTCAATGAAACTGGCCGAGGCATTACTTGAATCAAAGGCGTTGGGAACAACCTTGATCTCTGACCATGTAGATTGAGCATTGATGCTGTGTGAGTATGAGGTCGTAGGGACGCTATCGCCCTGAGCCATCAATGCGCCAAGCGGAGTAAGGAGAAGGAGAACAAGAACAAAGATGCCCCTGAGGCGCCAAGAATCTGTATCCATGATAACCAAATTAAAATAATTCTATTTTAACTTCACCAACCATTATTTTAGGTTCAAATCTAGGGGAGGGCTCATGAACAACGCCCGACTGGAAAGGACATGGTGCAGCGACCACGCGGGACGCGGGATTTTACCCCAGCAGCGATGAAACGGCGTTTGGCTCTCGAACATCTGCTGGAAGATGTGGCTCAGCGGCACGGCTTTGACCGCGTTCAGACTCCTGTTTTCGAATCCCTGGACCTCTTCACGGCCAAGTCCGGCCAAGGTGTCATCGACCAACTCTACGCCTTCACCGATAAAGGCGACCGCCCGCTCACCCTTCGACCCGAACTCACAGCGCCGGTCATGCGCATGGTGGCAGAAGAGATGCGCAACGATACCAAGCCGCTCCGACTCTCCTATTACGGTCAATGCTACCGATACGAGGAATTCAAGACAGGACGGTACCGAGAGTTCTTCCAATACGGAGCAGAACTCATCGGGGTCAAGGGTCCTTTGGCCGAAGCCGAAGTCCTTGCCTTAGCGGTGAACATGCTTCACGCTACGGGGCTCAAGGGATGGCAGGTTCGTATCGGTCACGTCGGCGTCCTCAAGGATGCGCTGACCGGTCTTGGACTTTCAAGCGAAGTGGATGAAGCAAGTGGCGAACCACCCATCGCGAGTGCCATGCGCCTGCTCGACAAAGGCGACGACGCAGGTCTCGCCACGCTCTTTTCATCGCACGGTCTTGACCCTTCTCACGCAGAACCGCTTCGGGCCCTTGCATCCCTTGAAGGGGGCGTTGAAACGCTTGAACCAGCCCGTCAACTCCTCTCCAGCATGGAGGGCGTATCACTTGACGCCCTTGATGAATTGGAAACGACCCTTGCCGCTTTGTCCGCTCTTGCCCCTGC
>Ga0055584_100001604_pt1 | contig 22139 bp, 28 predicted proteins | sample OSDHelmetaG_FD_58716 | JGI IMG/M metagenome (GOLD analysis project Ga0055584, IMG submission 58716) | Pelagic marine sediment microbial communities from the LTER site Helgoland, North Sea, for post-phytoplankton bloom and carbon turnover... | ecosystem: Environmental > Aquatic > Marine >...
TCTATAAACTAATTAAACTGTAGTGGTCTTAAACTGTAATATAAGACCATCAAGTAAAACTTTACTGGATATAGAAAAGCCTTACAGCTTGACTCTATCCTCAACGAAATATACGTAGGTAATTAACTATGCTAGGAAATCAAATAGCCAGAGCCATAGGCACACTTAAGTCAACTGGAATACTTTCAAATTTAACTGTAGACTACCAGAGTCAGAGTGCCTCCGTACAACTCCTCACTAGTACCTCAAGTGCTGATGAAAACGGCTTTAATAGAACTACGGTTGCTACTCACATGATGCCAGAACGTGGCTACCTGATTAGAACTGAGCAAGTGTATCAGGATGGTGATGAAGACAACGAGTTTGAAATGAAAACTGCGTTCACCATGAATGAAGAATATATAGGAGACCCTGAGTGGGCTGAACGTCTATACAATATGGGTATTGTTCCTCAACTAGCTAGCCCTAAACATAAAGTATGTTCAGTAGGCTACTGTGAGAAAGAAGACAAATGGTACGGCTGGAGCCATAGAGCGATTAGTGGTTTCGGAGTAGGTAGTGAGGTGACCAGAGGTCATTGTGCATATAAACCTTCTACTAAGGCAGAATTCCTACAAAGCTTAGATGATTGGTATCGCCACAACGGCAACGAAGTGAATGTTATTCCTACTGACGATGGTGCTATCGTAAACACTACATCTTTTCGAGTGACTGATGGTAAGCCTTTACGATATACCCACATTGAAGAGTTTAAACCAGGTCGCGGTTCATTTAAGGTTTGTGATATGGATGAGGCTAAGACACTAGCCTTGGATTTCGCCGAATCCGTCAGCGCTGCTGCGGTTAACGTAGATTCCGCTATAGTACAGGATTCGGTACTCAGTGAACTGTCTAAACGTTTTCAAGAGATGTCGGCACGTATGCTAACGAAGGCCAATCAACTACTTCGTATACAGAGATTCCTCAATGTAAATACAGATGGAGACTTAGACGGTCCAGGCTGCGCCGATAAATTTCATACTAATCTTAAATCAACCATAGAAGCCCTTAACGGTCCTAATGACAGTGACGCTAACTTTGGTCTTACTACACGTAAAGCTTCTTTGGTTAATATACCCTCAGGTGATAATCAACCTGATGTAGGAACTCCTCCTAAACCAGTCGAAGAAGTAGGCCCTGTTGTAGGGGAAAAAGACGACGATGAAGATTACACGGATAGACTAGATAGGCTTAAAGCTCGACACGGTAGTACAAACTACATTGAATCAGAAATACAACAACGTACCATTGAGATGTTCTCCGGAGCTGAAAGTCCCGTTAGCCTTAGCATGGAGAGTGAGGAATCAGAAGAAATACTGGCTGAGTGCGAACACAGTCGTATTATCCGTAACGTTATCCACTTTGACGAGTATGCCCCTGCCTCGGGTTTACCCTTTGTTAAAAACAAAGAAAATGGTAACACGAGTAGCATCCTGGATGCCAATTTGTCGGATTATAAGGTCATGGACGAACGTTGTGCTTCTATAATACAAGAAGCCCGACTTAAAATTATATCTAATCGAGAAGCGTATAAGGCCCGAACTGAAAAGCAGAAATCAGAAGATGACAACTGGTCAAAGGTCATCAATAAGATGCTCACTGGGTCAGAGTTGAATGAAGGTCCAGTTAGATCCAGTAGAACGAGCGGTGTTGATTCAGGTATGGCCTCAGAAGCAGCGGCAAAGTTTGCACCTACTGAGTTTAGTTGGTTCAAGTATATAGGTAAGAAGACACGCAGCTTCGATCACCATAAGCAAGACGTTGAACTTGAAATCGAAACTAATGAGCGTTTCGGTATTATGTATAATTCAAGACTTAAAGCCTACATTATAGTTGAAGCATCTATGTTTGGCGCAAGGGGAGAGGTGTGGGAATTCCGCATTAACGAAAAGGAACTTAAACTTCTAGTTAAGTCTAGTAGACCTTTCAATGGTAAAATCGGCGGACAGAAGATTGTTAAAGGTGAACCTACTAACTTAAACCTGTTTACTAATCGTAAGCAAGTAGAAGTTAAACCGTTGCAGGATACAGGAATGGTTGCTCCTAATCGACGAGTTAAAAAGACGGGAGGTGTTAAGATCATTAAACGCCTTGATATGGATGATGTTGAAGACGGTGTTAAGATTAAACGTAAGCCTGTCTATATTGGTGTGTTCCAACCTAGCGGTAGTAGTGACAAGTATAACTTGGTGACCAACGAGAAACTATCCGAATTGAAGACTGACCTACAATCTAGAATGGAAGCCTTGCCTGATATCGGCTCGTTTGCTACTATATACCAATTACGTTCTGATAATCGTTTCGTCATTAAGGCATTGAAGGCTAAAGTACCTAAGATACAACCAGCACATAAATCCATACTTGATCGTGAGTCTCTCATAAAGCCTGTTGAGTTCAAAGGTAAAAATATACGTTTACGTAATGATAGTGTACCACTACCTCATTTCCAACCAGGTGCTCCTGAGTTTACCGAACCTATGTTCTTCGGTAACCAGACAAACGTGTTGGCTGAGATTCGTGACTCCATAGTATTGGATAAATACTTTAGTGGTGCATTCACTTTGCTTGACCCTAAAGGTTATATGCAAAAGAAATCTTACAAGCGATCGTTAAACCAAGGTAAGGCTAGTGAGCGTCGAAGCAAAATGGGTATTAGAGATTTAAAGTCGAAAGGTATGGTGTTCTTAGAACTAGTTGCTTTGCATGATTCAAATTCTTTTGAGGACGAAGCTTATGCCTTACTTATACGTTTACGTAAACAGTTCGGTAAGAAGATTATAGGTCAGGTCGAAGTGAAGCGTTTGAAGCTAGATGGTATCAATAAAGAGTACCTAACAGTTAGACTAATCGCTAACATTAAGCCAGTGAGCGATGAAATTAAAAAACGATCACTTAAACTGTATGACCTAATTGAGTCTAATAAGCTTTCTATAGGAATCAATCAATATGGATTTATGGTAGGTGACAAGCTAATTCCTTGTGCTGTGATTGAACCCGTGTATACGGAAGGTAGCATTAAGGTCCAACCTACTAATGCTCAGCTACGTCCAGAAGTTGTGTCCGATTTATATGACTTAAATGGTACTGTTAAACTATTCTAGTATATAGTGTATGACACGAAAAATAGCCTCCTATAGACGCCTCTACCTATAAGCTAAACGCCACATAGGTAGAGATATTTTAGGTAATACGGGCTAAAATAGCATAGTATAGATAGCAAAAAGGGAGCAAATTGCTCCCTTCTTTACGTCTGAGGTTTATATTTCTGTACATAGATTGGTAACGATAACCTCAATAGTATTATTGGACTTGCCTGAGTCAGAGGCTCTATTTAAAACGTAAGCCTGACCCTTGCCTGTGAATTCAGGAAATCTTACATTAAGGTTACTACTATTATTTTTAATCCAACGTATTAATAGGTTGTTGACATGTCGCCTATGTTTCAGTACATTAGATAGCATAAACTTAATGTTATTATCCAACATGTACTGTAGGTGATTTAAAAGTTCCTCCTCAAGTCCTTCTGACCAATCACCCGCATATACGTTGTCTCCGCTTGCTAGGTAAGGAGGGTCAAAGTAGAATATCTGGTACTTGTTGCGGTTCATATACTCGGCATTGTACAGTGTACGCTTTAAATACCTTTGATATGACATACGGGACATACGGACTTGCTTGAAGCTCTCTAACCACTTCGTTATCTTGTTAGTCCTGTCCTTACCCTCGACAAATCCACGCTTACCCCAGGAATAGTTGAACTCACCTGAACCGTTGAATCTTATTAATGAACTAAATGCGTGTTTAGATAGCACCCAAAGTTTGAAAGGGCCTGGGTTCTCATTATAGTAATCCCGAAAAGCATAAAAGGCTTTCTCTTTCTTTAGGGCGTCTTTAGCAGAAGTACCTTTACCTAAACCCCACTTCTCCACGTGGTAATCCAAGCCGTCGGCAATCTGCCTTGGATTGCCTGCGCTCTGCAATCTCCTGAGGACCGAGAAGACATTACGGTCAATCTCATTATATCGAACTATATGAGACTTATCTAACATGTTAATTCCAACTGTGCCGCTTCCACCAAACACGTCATGGAATATATCACAAGCAGGCATTAAACTTCTTAACTCAGGTATCAATCTATACTTACTTCCTTGGTATGATAGTAGCGACCTTATTGTTTTATACGACATTGGCTTTTCTCAATAGAATTATTTGACTTTCAGATAAGAAGTCACCGTTACTTAGTTCATAGATTAATATATTACGGCCGAATGAATCTCGGTAAATCCCCACACTTTTAACTGTATGTTCTGTTTGGCTTATGATAGCACCGCAGCATCCTGAAGGTATGGTCCGTACTACTAAGTCACCTATGCCAATTTTTAGCTTTAGTTCTGCTAGAACTCTCTCTATATCCATACAACTCCTTAAAGGTCCAAGACTTATGTGCTTACCTTGCCTTTGGTTTGGACCACATCATGCAGCTCTCTTGCGTTGGCGTTTAAGTTTATTTCTATTGACGTTGACTTTAGGCTCTAGGCCTCCATCCATTTGACGCATCGCTTTCAAGAATACATTATCTTTAGGGTGGCAGTCAGGAGAACTAGCCACTCCGCAGGTTGACCAAAAGAACTGATCAAATATCCAATCCGCTTTCTCAGGAAGTCGCTGGAGGACTTCACACATTTCAGCCACAGCAGGCTCTTTAGTTTTCTTAGCTACCTGCTTTGCTTCGTTAAAGAAGAAGAAGGTACGGTCGACACCGCTTACGTTCTGTATTAGACTGTTCCAACTGAGTGCCGTGTGGACACAGAAATCTAAGATGCAATCTTGTCTCATTCTAGTACCAATGTTATGTTGATGGGAAATGGCGAGCAACGACCATAGCCTATAATACCGTTGCAAAACTTAAGGTCATCTGATACACCGAGACCTACATCAGATCCTATTTCAGTTAGTCTGTACTTGTGGTGTTTACCTAGAAGGCCTGAGGCGGGTCTTGCCGATAGCTCACTGTGTTTAAGTAAGTTCATAGTTTTTAAATGTGCGGTATCTTTAAGAATTTTAGAGCATCTCTTGGCATTTGCCTTAATCTTAGCAGCTTTGTTAACTTTCTTTTTCTTTGTTTTTGGATTTGTCATAATCAACCCCCTAATGAGTTAAGTAAATCGACTGCGGCTTTCGGGGCAAAGTCTATTTGCTTATCCCTCAGAGCAGTCATAGCTAATCTCTCTTTATAGGCTTACTAGGCTTAGGCATAACAGAAGTCTCAGCCCCTGCTAAGCATTCGCTATTAATTATATCACACGCTTTAGTCAGAACAATATGGTGCGTACTTTTCTCCGCGCGTAATACCGTACGCTCATGGCGGAGTTGTTCAAGACGGTCACGATCAGAAGTTAATTGTTCTACTGCGGCCTTGTAGCTGACGTACCCGGTAGTTCCTGCTGCACCTCTTAAATGTACCTCTTCACCTTTAAGACGTTTAATATCATCTTCTATGTAGGCACACTTATCACGGAGTTGGCTTATAGCACTGGTGATGTCATCCATTGTTATTGACTGTGGATTATATTTCATGGGATTCCTTAATCGGGTTGCTTAACTAGTATTTACAGTTTCTTCCTTTAGATAAAAAAAGGGCAGCCGAAGCTACCCTTTTTTTGTAACGCTTACTTTAAGTCACGAGATTTTTAGTTCTTGCGTTTTTTAACAGAAACGCCCATCGCTAATAATGCAATACCCATTAGCGCTAATGGTTTTGGTTCTGGTACTTCTACGGCTGTAATACTACCGACTGTAACATCAAAAGACCGCACTCTATGTCCTTCAGGCAGGTCTTCACCACCGATAAAGTCTAGGTATTCTGCAGGTGCGGATACATTACCGCCTACTACGAGTGCCGTAACGTCTGTAAGATCTGCAAACTCAAATACTCCATAATTCAAGAAAGCATTATGAGGAGTCACGTAATCATCATGGCCGGGGCCTAACACGGTAACCTTTTCAGATTTAGTACCTGCGTCCCACCAAATTTCAACTTCGAATAGGTAGTTTTCATCTGCAAAAACTGTCTCAGTCATGAATGCACTAAGCCCTTCTTCCAGGAAATTAACCCCACGCCCAGTAACCAAGTCCATTAAACCGCTTGTGTTGACTTCGGACGAATTGTCTTCACCATCCCACTGCATCCAGAAACTTGCGTCCACTGTTGACTGTGCTGAAAAAGACATATTGCCATCGGCTACACCTATCGCGGCAGTATATTCTTCATTCAAGGCACCGTAGTTTGTAACGACTAAGTCACGCTCGCCTCCCAAGATACCTGCGCCGAATACTGAACTCGAAACAGTCTCACCGACTTCCGCCGTTATGAATTCTTGGTCTGTATTAAAAGTATCTATGATACCCGCGTTTGCTACACTTGACATCGAGACTAGTATCACTGCCAGTACTAACAGTATGTTAATAATAGTTTTCATTTTGTTTCCTTTATCCGTATGTTTATATTTGGATTAAACAGGAGACCATCAAGGGTCACGGGAGTAATCATTATTAGAGGTGATGACTAGCACCACCTCGTATGAACGCTTTTTTACTGTGGTAATCACTGTTACGATATTCGGTCTGCACAGGGTTGGATTGTATCAGAAGCGTAATCCCCAAAACGCTATAGTGCTTGGGCTCCGTAGAACCTATGTGACCTTGATGCGGTCTTATCAAGCTAATCGAGCTGGTGTCAGACTGTGTATTTATGCCTTGCGCCCACAGATTATATATTTGGCGCGCCCAACCTTCGTCTAACCGTTTTTGGGTGCTTGTATACTTGCAATGTTCTAGACCTAAATCTATCCGCCAGAATCATAAGATATATATGAGAATAAAATGAGTTGGCAGAAGTCAATGCACTTATACTAGGACCGTTCAGCACGGTTATCCAAAGTAGGACTATGTAGTATTTAAACATATAGCCGCTCTTTACGTTTGTATTAGTTTAAGCCAAGGTGCACTTCAATTGCGTTGGTAAGTGTAGCCATACCAACTTCGACTGATGCAAATATGACCGTGTCACCTGCCTTTAAATCAAGAAATATGCTAGGTTGGGTGCGAACAAGTATAAATTTACCGTCCTTCTTAGTTACCATATCCATATCCTGCATAGCTATACTGACGGTACTGGCGTTCCAATCGTGTTTACTTTTAACGTGTGTCAAGAACGAAGCCCAAGGAATCATTAAGTCACCTGTGATTTTAGGAATGGTAACATCTGTACTTTGGGTTACTGGCTTTCTTACTGGTATGCGAGCCCGGGCATGCCTAGCACTTAGCTTAGGTTCTACCTCCGGCTTAGTTGGTTCTTCTGAAACCTCCACGGCAGCTTTAGTGTTTTGCCTATCGTTAAGTTTTCCTAACGTAGAAGCTTCTTTAGACCAAGCTTTCTTTGCGCGGTCCTTAACTTGAGCTTCAACCTCAAGCTTAGCCTTCATCTCTTCTCTATTCTTTTTAGTGAGAGTAGAGTTCCACCAGCCATTCATTTTAATTTCATTAAGTTCAACTAATCCTGATTTCTGTAGCAATTCAATAACTTTCTTACGTTTGATTTTCTTAGTCACGGTTAAGTCATAGATTACGTCGAAGGCTTTTGACAATTGTACGTAAATAGCGCTTTCGTGTTCAGGCTCTGTCTCATTCGCTAATTCTGCGAACTTTCTTAGATCTAATTCCATAAGGAGGCTCCTTAATATACGTGTTTATGTATGCAACCTAAAGCTCTAGTAGCGGCTTGGCTAAGGTTATCGTTTGTAATTCTGTATGTGTACTTGAACGCGTGGCACACTTCGTCTTCGGCAATATGGATACGTCTTTCGATTTCATCTTCTTTATCACCACGCTTCTTAAGACGCTTTCTTAAAATATCAATACTAGGAGGTTCTATGAATATAGAAACCACATTGTCGTACTTTTCAATAAAGGCATCAGCGCCATTTATATCTAATATGATAATAGGATGTCTGTCACTGCTCTCCACGTCCTTAAGGGATGATATAGTAGTACCGTACAGGTTACCGTTGTATTCATTATACTCAATGAATTCTTCCCGGGCGGCCATCATTTCAAAGCTGCTTCGCTCCATAAAATGATAGTCTATGCCATTCTTTTCGTCGTCGCGTTGGTTACGACTTGTATGAGTTACAACCGTAGCTAGACTTTTATTCCACGTTAAAAGTTTCTTTAGTATAGAATCTTTTCCTACACCACTAGGCCCTATTAGTACTATTATCATCGATTACTCAGTTTTAATTTTTGTTATTTTTACGGCGCCTGAATCATTAACAACGACTTCAAATTTGAAGTCGTTCAGTCTGCACCATTCCTCTATCAACCAGACAGCCTTAGTGCTATCTCCGTGATAACTTACGTTTACATTTTCGAACTCAGCTATTATGAATTTGGCAGTAGCTAGAGTGAAATTAGAAGTGCTTTGGGGATAACGTAGTTCAAACTTAGGATTAGGTATAAGTACATCGAAGTTATTGCCTGATAGTTCTTTATTTAGAAAAGATGGTTTGACTGGCATCAGAACTCCCATACGTCATTTCTATAGCAAGTTCAGGATCACCCCCACTAGCGGTGTCTACGTTATTATGCAAATGGCAATCCTTAAACAGCATTTTAGTAATAGGTTTACCTCCGTACTTGCGAGTACACTTACCTCTAGGTAACTTAGCACCTTTAGAAAACGCATCGTTCTTCATCAAATAATATCCTTCAGGACAATCTTCTTGCCAGGGTACTGAGTATATATCGATGTCAGTACCTATAGGAGGAACGTCTTTCTGCTCAATAGGATTGACCATATCAACCCATCTGTTGAAGATACTCCCAATAGGCTTATGTTCTTCAAATAATACATCGAATGAACCTCGTATACTTGCTGACTTATCTCGGAATCCCATAGGCTCTTGAGGTCTATCTAGGATAGCTACATTAACCTTACTATCTCTACTTATAGCAGTTGACATAGCGCGACCAAAAGTAGCGTCATGCCCTAATATAACAGGCTTGAACTCCGAGCATTTACCTATTACCTTAGGTAAGCTATTAAACTCAATAGTAACGCCACTTAGTTTTAATTCAGGTCTTTTCAATCGATCCAGTGCCTGTTCGTGTATCTCTGCGGACCAAACATCCTTGGGTGTACCACCAGTCTTGTTAGTCATTTAGTATATCCCAAAGTCGCTGTTTAGTAATTGTCGCACCTGCTGCATTCGTATGACCACCGCCTCCAAATGCCTCAGCATGGTCGCGGGCAGAATGGTCGGCACTCCTAAAGCTCAGGTTAACTTCATCGTTCTTATCAATAGCGTAACACATAATGGTATCGTGTTTATCTTTAATAGATTCAGCCAACTCACTAATAATATGTCCGGGGCAGTTAACTGCAAATACATTACCTTTACTTAGCTTAATAACACTACCACGCGCAACATGGTCGCTAATCATTTTATCAACGTAGCTTAAAACCGCTTTACCTTGTTGAATAAACTTAACATAGAAGGCGCTATTTACATTAACCTTGTTTAAGGTGAAGTCTGAGTAAAGAGCAAGAGATATCTCACCGATAGGAGTTGCTTGCAGTGCAAGGTGTACAGCTTTAGCATTGGGGAAATCTTGCTGCCATCCTTTACGCCATAGGTCTCTTCTACCTACATCCTCCACTATCGGGTGGTAAGGTGTTTTGTATAGATAATCCCAAGCTAGCATAGCTCCTGAACGGTCGATGTCGAGTACTAGTTCTACTGACTCAGGTATAGTACCTTCATCGGACATTAATTTAAGGGCATCTATGGCTTTACCGTGATGATCCATCATAGTAACATGATTAGACTTGGTTGCCAGTAAGGTAAGGTCTGCGCCGTGAAAAGAAAAGTCAACAACAAAGATTCGATGGTAAACACCTTCGTCGATATCAGGTAGGGGCTCACTGTATTTAACAGCCTGCATTATAATTTCGTGGTCTTTACTTCGGAAGTAAGAGTGGACAACTGCTGCTGCGGTTTTACCGTCGTTACATTGGGCATGGTACATAACTAGAATTTTCATAAATACTACCTGATATAGTTTTCCTATTAAGTTAAAATTTGACGGCTAACAGATCGCTACATGCTACCGAGTATGCAGTGGAGGGCTACTACCTTTGAATCCGGTAGCCCGAAATGCGATAACCTGTCTCCCTAACTGGGTCGTCCTGGACATAATTATCCATTCAGTTTACTATAATACGATAGCAGTTAGAGGTCTGGACCTAGGATTACATTGAGGGAAAAGGGCTAGAAAGTTACCCGATAAAACTCTATATTGTAACCAACTGATTAAATGATCAGTTCCGATACACATGACAGTCAGAGGCTAGACTCTGTTCGCTACTCTGACTGGGACTCAAAATTAGGTTGACGATTAACAAACTCTGCTTATCATGAAGCTAAGGAACACGTCTCCTTAAGGCAGCTATAAATAACCACCTTTCAGGGACACGCTGCTTGCGATCTCGTCTTCTCAGATTGCCTTTGGTTGAGATTAAGTAATTGCCTACTAAGCCTGGCCCCCGCTAAAAAGCATCCGCCAGTTATTTTCTCTATGATACACACTGAGTTCTGGGCTAAAGATATATCGACTGATTGAAGGATGGTTGGGCACCCTAACTGCTGTCATTATACCAATACCTTATATCCGAGGCATTCCGATTCGGTCGATAGTCTATCAATTAAACTAAACTATCAGTGAGCAGATTTTTACATTTGAGTTTAAATTACATTCGTCAACGAATTAAATCTTCCGTAGGACTTATACTATAGTAAGAATTCATGCAGTCTGCATCGGTACAAAAGCGATTACCTTGATCATCCCCATATACTCTAGAATTACATTTGTTGTGAAATTTAGCTAGGCTGTTAATCCAAAATTGATGTGGACCAAGTTTTATATCATCATTAACTTTACTCATAGATTTATATCCTTCGCTACTTGTATCTATTGTTTACAGTTTAGTTGATTATACTAGACTTAGGCGTCAGACAGCCACGTCATCGTTTCATGCCAACGAGTTATTGACTTAGACCATTTATATCCATTAGCACCGACGTAGCATACCGTTATAGGATACTCGTCATTAGTGCTATGTTCATTACGGATATCATCGACTTCATATATACGGCCGCTATGGTGTTTCCATACACTCCTGAGCGATGGTATTTTATTCTTAGGCACAGTTATTCTCCAGCATAGTAATAATGCTTTGGACACATTCCTCTACGTCGAATGACTTAGGTACCATTACGGTCCCGATACGTTCACGCCTAGAGGGTGTGTCTTTAGGTTGAATTATTTGCTCAACATAGACTTCTCTACCTATTATCTCACCTACCATATTAAGGACAGCGTACATAACTAAAGGCATTTCTTCACACTCTCCGTTAGTCATTGAGGCGTTAACTCGCCAGTGGTCATCCCGACTGACAGTAGTATTTGGATTTAATCCGACCAGTTGTACTTGCAGTCTTCTACTCACTTCATTTGTAGCGAGTCTTACGTCAGTACTGCTTCTTACTTCTATAGTCAGCTCGTTCTCGGCTAACCACGTTACTAGGTTCATAGTAATCTCCATCATTGCTTACTGTGTATTTACAGTTTTAGTCTACATATCTTTTTACCTACCACAAGCATAAAAAAAGGCACCGAGTCATTACAACAGGGTGCCCTTTATTAAACTACGCAGCTAACAGTTTTTCATAGAAACCGTAGGCCACTTCCCTAACTTCATCGAAGGTTTGATTGCGAAGAAGCTCGCCGGTATTCCAGACAGGCTCAAGAAGCCCGCTATTTATACGGTTATCAACTTGCCTCCAAACGATATCACCAAATTCATTAAACTCTACGCAGAAGTAACCTTCTTTAGAATGTTTATTCGGATCAGCTTTAGGACGTTTGCTGGTTTTAGTAGGAACGCCGTTAATAGTCATCATGCTTGCTTTCATAGCGAAGCCACCATCGTCACGGCCGTGAGCTTGTAGTAGTTTACCGCCTTGACCAAACACTAAATTTAAAGCGCTGAGCTTTTTGCTTCTCATTAAGTCTTGGATATCAGTGATAACTTGTACGTCAGTTCCGTCACCCTGTATTACACGAATGTAATCAGGTAGAACTTTATAGCCTTTTCTATTGATCTCGTATCCGAAGATTTCCATCAAACGCTCAACTATACGTACAGGTTCGTTAACTGCATGACCTGAGTCAGGGCGTATTATCAAGCAACCCTTTCCCTTACCTTCTTTGAATGCTGCAATGACTTCATCTTTAAGTTCTTCCCAGTAGCCTAAAGCACGGTCTGTGTCATAGGTATCAGGTAGTACACTTACTTTGTCGCCGTTTGCTACATACGTTTTAAGTAGGAAAGAGAAAAGTTCTTTTTCACGGGCCTCACCCCAAGATAGAACTACGTTATGCTCAATAGCAAAAACAGAATATGCTGACATACCCTCTTTAGTGCCGTAAGCTTGCTCAGCAGTCCATGTACCTTCAAGAGTATCACTACCCTTAGAAGTAACTTGGTGAGACATTCCACCAACTGATGCACCTTCACCACAATTTACACCTCTAGCACCGAAGTCATTAAGAGCAAAATCCATATAGCCGGCGATTAGATCATCGTCTATACTTTCATTGGCAAATTTACCTATAATAACTTTCTGCTCTAGACTCTTAGTTGCAACGGTAATAGAATACCAGATGCGCTGAATTAAAGCTTCGAAGTACATTGGTAACCACGCAAACTCTTTATCAGTGTTGGTAATAACCATCAGTGGAGTTTTCTGAGCCGTTACAGTACCTTCAGGTAGTGCGCGGAACTCAAGTGGAAGTTTACCATCATGCTTCGTAACAATAAGTTCCCAACCTTTACGATTGAACTTAGCGCCGTGCCGCAATGCGAAGTCCTCGCAGATATCAATCATTTCCATTGTGATACGTTCACTAAAGTAACGCTTAAGGATATATTGCAATCCAAAGAACATTGTTTTAGTCATACCGTAACGGCTTTCAAGATAGACGTAAGAGAATTCTAAACCTTCAACCAATTGTTCGTAGTGACCCAATTTGTAGCTGTCGGTTCTCAAGATTAATGGTACATCTGTAATTAACATATTAGTGTTAAAAAGTTTCATAGTTGTTCTCCTCGAACATTAGTTTACATTGCATTTAGTTAATAACCCACACTGTGGGGTTGCGTATTCGGATTTCGCTAGGGCCGTTAAGACCCAAGTGGTAATAGCATCCACTGGTCACTGGTAGATATTCTATCACTGATAGATATATCAAATATGGTTATAGCCCGACACTGTCAGGTCTATGTTATTCTTGAGGCGAGATAGCCTTTATGAAGCCTTGTTTAAGATTCAACATTGCTTCTTCTTTATCCTGTCCGTACCCTACCAAATCAAGACTTCCGTTAATCATCGAGTCCCAGAAGTTAGTTTTAATATGACACTCATGACTCTGGTGTTTTTGCTTACCATCGTCTATGTGTTCAATTTTAAACTGCTGCATGAGTGTATCGACTAACGAAACGATTTCGCTACTCTGTTGGGTCGACATCACAGCCTCCAATGCAGGTACTATCTAACATTGCATCCTGTTGCTTACGGTCATCACTAGGGTAACGCGCTTCTACCGACGAGTGCTGCGCTTCATCAGAGGTACGATTGGCTACGGCTATAGTGTGCATTTCTTCAACGGCGTCATGGTCTTCTCGAATAATGTCCATCCACACTTCGTTCTTGTGCTTTAGCTTTTTTTGAAGCAAACCCATAACACTCAAAGGGTCTATGCTAAGAGTCTCACAAGCAAGAACAAAAGCACTTTGAATACTGTCGGCGAGTTCATCTATAACCCCGTCAACGGCAACGGGTTTCTTGTGCCTTACTTTACCTGCATGGATTAAGCAGGCTTCGGCGAGTTCACTAGTTTCTTTTTGAGAATAACTAGCCAACGTACCTAAGTCATTGTTCTGTTTACCTACAACCGATGCTATCTCAATTAAGTCAGTCGCTAAATGGGATAGGCCATCCATTAGCTTTTCTTCTTAGTGGATTTAGCTTTAACTGCCTTAGTACTCGGAGCAATATATACAGGGAACACAGGTGACTTGAAATCCACAAGACGTTTAGCCGCTGCTTTCAAGCGACTGTCATGCTCGCCGTGGGCATTTAAGATCATACCCATTATCAAGTCACGTCTAGCTACAAGTTCTTCAAGATAACATAACATATCCGTTATATTATCTTCGGGCTCACGCGAGAACGCATCAGGCTTCTGGCCTACCAGTTCTTCATAGTGTACCGACGCTTCTGTTATTTGAGCTTTAGCTATTTCGATTTGTTCTATAATATTTTCTGAATTTATTAGTGCTTGCATGGTTATTCCTCGTTAGTGTATAAGGTTGGTGTTTATAATCGCTGAAATTCAATCCTTCTTCGACATTCATGTCCTATATAGGCTTTACAAAACTATCCCATTAGTAGGTACACTAGGTTTCTTCTGAGTAGTCGCGTAGAGGTCCTAAGCAGAAAGGACAGGCATTCATTACAATACCCGCAGGTACATGGCTACCACTGTGTGCAGTGAAACAGGTACCAAGACGTTCGTTGCTGGAAGTATTTACTGTAAAAACGTAGAAAATACCTTTTTGATTTTTACGTCGGGCTAATCCGCCAGGTTCTGCTACCTCTTTAAGGCTTTCGCATTGGGTAGCTGAATACCCACCAGTCTGCGAAGTACATCTGGTCATTACTTTCTCCTATACACCTGCTTTATCTTCATCATCTTTGGCTTTACGTAAAGACAATATATGTGAATCTACATTGCCTTGGAGTTCTTCTATACGTAAAGGGCCTCAGGATTCAATTGTTTTCTACCCACCAGACAAACCTTTAATAGGATTATACTGAACACTTTTGCTGAACATTATTACACCGTCAGCCTCGAACATACTAAAATTACTAACGCTATTGCCATAACGTCCTTCGACATTACCTATACAACGCGCTGCAATGTCTTTGATGGTAAGTTCTTCGGGTATACCGCAGTTAATACCGTAGAATTTGAGTATGGCCTTAACTGCATCATAAATCTTAGGAGGCATAGGCTGGACAGCGTAGCGCATATCCTCTTCGAATATTTCACCTGCTGTTTCGTCTTCGACTTCAAACTTAACGTTGTCGCGGCTTGTGCCTGTTAGCCTAACATTGAACGGTACGAAGTCAGGAAGGTCGTCACGCAGAATTACTTCATATATACTACACGAATGGAATCCAGTAGGATGATTTAATGTTTTGGCCACAGCGTTAGCGTGTGAGGCTTTAACATCTCCGCAAGCCTCATCAAATGCTGCGTTACTTGGAAGTAAGTTATTCATAATCTATCCGTACAAGTTAATGTTTGAAACATCAACTCCCTTATGGTTTAATAAATCACGTAAGCTCATAGGGCCTTTATGTTCTAGTCCTGTACCGAAGCTATACATTTTATCAGAATGGCTCGTTTCTTCACACATAGCATCCAATATATTCAATTCGCTTTTCTGGTAATTGTCCTGAATGTATAGTAGGTGTTCTTTATTTTCGACATAGCCACTTAGCTTTCTGCATGACCACCAGAATACTGGGAATTTCAAAATAGCTTCGTTTAGGTCGTCTTCCGTAATTTCTTGTCTTAACATGAGGGTGTTCCTTAGATAGATGGGGGCACAACTCGTACCCCGATAAAGTTTACATTTAGTCTTGTTGAGTGAAACCTGTTCCGTAACCACTAGCTAACATGTTTTGAATAATGAAGTAGTGATCCGCGTACAAGGCTTTACTCATTCTACGTACTTGAGCAAAAGGGAACCAACGAGCTTCTTTAGCATCGTCCATCCCTTTTACCTTAGGTAATTTTGAATCAGTAAGAATGAAAGATCCAACATGTGTGGTGAAATCACCACGGTCATCTCGCATAGGGTCTTCAAACATCTTCTTACCCCGATATGCCTGTTCTAGCGCACGAGGCGGTACGTTAATGTCTGTTTCTTCTTTAAGCTCACGTAAGATACAATCTCTTGCATACTCACCTGGGTTCTTAAAGCCACCAGGTAAAGCCCATTGGTCTTTGCCTGGGAAGTCTCTGCGTTTAATCAACAATAAGTGACCGTGGCAAACTACAAGTGCATCTCCCGTTATGAAATTAATTCCGTGAGGCAGATCCTTGTAGTCATTCTTGTATGCTAGGACTGAGCGATTGTGACCTACCAACCACTCGTACTCCTTTGTTTTACGAAACTTCTCCAAAAACACATTAGTCGAAGTTGGACAATTCGCAAAAGAAACTTGAGGATATACTGCGTTGTTGAAGTATATCTCACGTAACGGAGTTGCAGATATAGCATCCAAGTTATCTACATGATGTTTCTTCCAACGAGGAAAGCCTCTAAGATAATAACTAGTATTATCTTTCAAGTGACCAACAAGTGCAATGTCATCGGGAAGACCCAAATGCTGCGCATGGTCATGGGCTAAACGTTGTACTTCTGATTCCCAATCATATTCAACATAAAGGTAATCGTTGAGCGGCTTAACTTGACATTTGAAGGATTTGGTTCCTGTCAGTGCAGGTCGAATCATTTCTAAACGTTCTTCGTATGAGAACGGATTTGCCAAGCTACGACTACGGTTGATTGATCCAATAAGTATCAATACATTGTCAGCAATCTTGCACGCTTCATCAATTAAGTAATCGTGACCGTTATGGTATATATGACTACGCATAATCACAACAGCCAAAGCTACCTTACCTTTTACTTTAAAATCTTTCATGGTTGTTCTCCTCGAACATTAGTTTACACTTGAGTATGTGGATTAAGTCCACGGCTATATAGACTACTATCTATATTACTTATTTACAGTTTCGTGCTATTTGCGAAACTTGCCTAAAATAGAGCCCAAGCAGTTTGTAAGACTTTCGGCATGTACATCGAATGCCACAAGGCCTGGTCTACTAGGAAAGTTTACCACCAGTTGGAATCGATCGCCCAGGTAGTTAACCTTAACTGCGTCATTAGGGGTATTACCAATAAGAACTCTATCTCGAAGCAGGATGTCCACTGAATCATCAAAGATCCTCTGAGCGACACGGTATTTACGTTCCTCTAAGATACTATGTGATAGGTCCTTTAGTACTATAGCCTCAGATAATCCAGAAGAGGTCATTCGAGCAACAAGTCCTCTAATAACGACTGCTTCAAAGATACTAAATTCGCAGCCTCTAATGTAATTACCGTATACCGCCCAGCCATGTCTTCCGTAATGCTTAATGGGATTAAGATCCATACAGGATACTCTATCCCACTGGGACGTGGTTAGGGAAAACTCACTAGGTAAGTCAAGCGTGTTCTTAATAATAGGACCACCACAAGACTGACTACCTAGTAGTACATCGTTGATATAGCTATTGATTTGTTTCAATTGGCCTTCGTTAGGCTTGGCTCCAACTACATATCCAATACCTTCATACTTGAAATCATCTTGTTGAACTTCGTCGAAGCTGAACACTTCCCATTTAGTAGGTATAAACGTCTCTAGAACTACAGGCCATCTCATATAGATTCCTTATTTGGTTTGTTGTATTTGGGCGCTACGAATTTTACTACGAGCTTCGTGCATCGCACGTTTAGCTAACTTATCTACATGGCAGTTTGACATGTAGTGAGGTCCTGTATTCTCACGACCACGAGCTACGTGGATTATATCGTAGCTTGAGAACGTACTTAGCTCCCCGTAAGCTTGACGCGCCAGGATATTAGTACTAATGGAGTATCCTGCTGATGCTTTCTCAATATGCTTCGCAGCTTCAAGACTGTCGGAATATATAACTAAGTGCGTATCGGAATTATTAAATACCGTGCCGTTTAACTCACGCGTAACATGTTTAGCCGTTAAGAGAATCGCATATATTTCAGCCTTTGTTGAATCCATCGTAGGACTAGCGTCCCCGAACACTTCGGCTTTCTGTAGGCCACCTAAGTTAAACATACTGGCTATACCTACCGCGGTAGAATCACTATCGAAGGATCCATCACAGTAAGCTACTATGCGTTTAGTCATTAGCTCAAGGTAATCTTCAAATTCTTCACCAAACAACTCACGAGATAAGCTTCCGTCGGTATCTTTGGCGTTTTCTCGCCTGAGGACATTTTCAGGATGTTCAATAAGTATTTCACCTACTTTAAGTATTTGCCGTAAATCTTGAATTACTCTATATCTTCTTTTCATTTTTGGTCCAAAAGAGTCACTGCGACTCTAATAAATTTACAGTTCCTAGTGTCTATAGAACACTCGTATATTTTCATTCATGCGGGCTATATTACCGTCAGGGTGAAATACTTTAAAGTATGCGTGCTTAAGGATTAGTTTACTTGCGTTACCTTCAATCCATTGGGACATTCTAGCGGCCGCTATAACACGACCTATCTTTCCGGGTCTCACGCCCATAGCAGACGCTACTTCCTCCTCCGAGTGTTTGCTCATTTTAAGTTCAATGATCTGCTCGAATGCTTGCCTGTTTTTATTTATCCAGGCAAGCTCGGTAGTGTGCTTACTGTACATGTCATCTTTATGTTTAAGGCCTGTTATTTTACGGAAGTTAAAGCAGATTAATTTATAGCGTGCGGGGATTTCTTTCTTTCTACCTTGTATGGCGGATACTCGCTTGTCCTCCATTTCTCTGCTGAATTCCTCGAGACTTAAGTACATGGATTTTTCGTCGCCTTCAAATGTACGAGATAGGACTGATCGTACTCTAGTAGCTTCATTTTCAGTATTACAAGGACTAAAGTTTCGATTATGGACTAGGTAACCTAGGACATCTACATAGCGTATTCCCTTGTTACTAAGTTTTATTAGAAACGTCTGCGTATCTACAAGGACACCGCATAGTCGATTGGATTCTTGATATTTATTTAAAGATTCCAGTGCATCTCGGTCAGCCGCTTCACGGAGGAAACTAGAAGGAAGGTCCATTTCAATCTCAGGAGGGCTATCAGGTATAGACATTTCGCTCAATTCTACGGCATTGCTAGTCTCTATTTTACGTTTGAGTGCTTTTTTCTTGACTACCAATTGAGCACCTACTCTAGTTAATTTTTTAGTCTTCTTCTTTTTCACCACTGTGCTTTCTCTCATGATAATATCCTAGTTGTTTAAAATTTACGTTTTTAATTGTTTTTTCTTTTTCGGGATTTTAAGCCTACACAAATAGGAAAGGGCAGCCGAAGCCACCCTTTTAGGTATATGAGTTTATAGAAACCAATCTTTGCGGTCGTCTTGATTACGACACCTCCGCTTTACCTAAGACAAAGACTTAGAAACCTTGGGGAAGTCTTTGTCACGGAGAATGGTCATTGCATACTTTCTATTTAGTATTTTAGACTGAGGCAGTAGTTTGTACCTAAGTACGTTTACCTCAATTAGGTGTCTACCCAATATTATGGAGTAATATTTGTCATATACTATTACTCACTTAGTATGTATTTACAGTTTCCTATATAGCTACTTCACCATCTAGCTTGGGGCCATGTTCATAATTATGGAGAACAAAATGGTCACCTGTCAACTCGTCGAAACTCTCAAAGGGCTTGACTTCTAATGAAGGCATAGGTTTAACTTCTTGCTTCATCTGTTCTTCAAATAGATCTCGATGGAAGTCATAGATATGATAGTCACCAAACATGTGAAAGAAGTTACGTGCTGCCATACCTGACTTCTGGGCAAAGGCCATAAGTAACGCACTGTAACTGCCTATGTTAAAGGGAACTCCGATGAACCAATCCGCGCTGCGCTGGTACATTGTCATATCAATGAAGTACTTAGGTACACCTTTAGAATCGAAGAATTCACCGACGACTCTTAGATGTTCCTCTTTATCGGCACAAGACATAGAGAATAACTCTTGACTAATTTTACTTTTGATTGTAACCACTACCATAGGGTTCTCAGGATTATAGTCTAAAAGACCTTCTCTCTCCATGAAGTAAGAGTCTTGCATTAACTCCGCAGTACGTATGTTCGACCAATGTTCATAGCGGTCGGAGTGACTCATAGGACTTGTACCTAATTGGAACATCATGTGACAGGGAGGTAACGCTTGCTGACCGACCGTTGCGTTTTCATGAGGCTCAAAATATCTTACTTTAGGAGCATCCACGTAGTCAAGTAAAGCTTCGAGTAATTCCTCCTCGTTCAGACCTTCGGGGAGATCTGAAGGTCCTCCATTGTGTAGGAGACTTTCGCAGTAATCACGCGCTTGCATTATGGGTGCTTCACCTCCAGAGTCAAGACGCCGTTCGGCCTCATCCATCCACTTCACATTAGCCATTACTTTTTCAATTTCACCGTCCAGATAGTGCTCTTTGCGATCTACTTGGTTTGCAAATGCTACTTGCGTAACAGGAGTTAAGCCTGGGTTCAAGGCAGTAACTAACATACGGCGGTCATTAGGATTGTTCTTCAAACTTTCGGCAACGGCATCCAGTTGATCAAACTTCTTAGTATACACAGTATGCTCGGCATCCCATTTACCTTCAATACCTAACGCATTAAGAACTCTATAGTAAGTTTCAACGAAAGCGTTGTACTCAGGTAACTCTAAGACATTGTCCCCGAAGTACATTTGGATAGTGCCTTCACTGAGATCACGCCCAGAAGCTTCGGTAGTAGTAATTATACTAGAGCGCATGCCGTTTTGTTCAAGATAGCCCTGGAAGTCTTCGAGAGTGAAGTCGCCATTTTTAATCTTAGCCCGTAGTTCTTCATCCATTCTACTAGTTTGGTCAAAAGAGCCTTGTGCAATATAGTTCTGGTTTATTAAGAAGTCAATCATACCAGTATTAGTATCAGCCACGGTGCGTGTGTCTTCCCATGCTCGCCATTGTGCTCCGTATACAGGACCTAGATTCCCATTGTTGTCAGCCCAACCGTCCCATATTTTAGCACCTAATGTTTTAATGTTCGTTTCACCTCGACATAGCCAACCCAGCTCTTTCATGATACCTTTAAAGGCTGTGAACTTAGTAGTGACTAGAGGGAAACCATCACGCATATCGAATTGCATCATGTGGCCGAACAGCTTAGTAGTAGGCGTTGTAGTTCTGTTTCCGCTACGCGCTCCTGCGTAAAGAATGTCCTGAGCCGCAGATAGATACTGTACATCGACATGTCTTTTATTAGGATGATTCTGCCAGGTATTAGGTACTTCTTTTTCTAACGTACCTGATTTAACAAAAGTAATAACAGCATTACGGCCATCATAATTACTGTACTGCGCCTGTACTACCACAAGAGGTCCACGTAATGTGTAAGGGCCTGTACGGTCTTCGTAGTGGCAATGCTGTATTAAATCACCTTCCTTGAAGCGGCTAGACATATCGCGGTCTATATTAAAGAAAGAAACAATATGGTAATGATCAATGTCAGTAGCCATCAGGTAATCACATTTAAGATGGACTGATTTACCCATCATAACTTGATAAGGTATTTTAACTGATTCCATGTTCTACCTCCAAGAAGTCTACTAGGGCGTCGATGGTGTGGATGTCTTCGGCTTGTTTATCTAAGATTTCAATGCCAAAAACTTCTTCAATTTCCATGAAAAACTCAACGTTGTCAAGTTCATCGAAACCTAAATCTTCCCAAGTGGTATCAATTTCGATTTCATCTTCGTCGATACCAACTACTGTAATTGCGGCTTGCTTGATTTTATTAATAACTGATGACACTATATATTCCTCTTCTTTTAGCTAGTTTAGTTCTTGAGTTAAATCTTTATAGTAAGGGCAAGTAACGCCCACGTCATTAAGTAACTCATGTAAGTGGTGATTGTTGTAGAAGCCATGATACTTCTGGGAGTTACTAGGCATCGTATTTGGATTCTCTTGAACCCAATTGATTCTAATACCTTGTCTACCTTCAGAAGCGTACAACCGTATTTCCCAAGCATCTTTCACCATCGATATATATATA
>Ga0055584_100001605_pt1 | contig 22134 bp, 25 predicted proteins | sample OSDHelmetaG_FD_58716 | JGI IMG/M metagenome (GOLD analysis project Ga0055584, IMG submission 58716) | Pelagic marine sediment microbial communities from the LTER site Helgoland, North Sea, for post-phytoplankton bloom and carbon turnover... | ecosystem: Environmental > Aquatic > Marine >...
AAGCTACTTGAGCGAGAGAGCGAAATGGATTCTAGGGAGTCTGCCATCGCGATGGATCTTGAGGCTTTGGAAAAACAAAAGAGAGAGTTAGACAAAATTCAAGAGAACCTCACCGCCCGCTTGACAGAGTTTGAGGCTAAGCAAGGCCAAGACATTAGCGAAGCGAAACTCAAGGAATACAAAGAGACTGCCAAGAGATGGGTTGAAATGGGACCTGAGATTGCCAGTGTTGAGATTCAAAATTGGCGCCAAAAAAGAAGGTTTGAGGAAGCCTTGACTATATTCGAGCAACTCAAAGCCGAGGAAAAGGCACCAATCATTGCCTTCATGTTGAACAGCGACCAAGATGCAATGATCGAATTAGCCGATGCACTCGCAATGAGAGACAGGGGCTTACTTCCAAGCTTGAATCTAGATGAAGTCGTGCCATCGCCAATCCCTAATTAGTGCCGAACATGTAGTCTCATGTCTTTGCCATCCATAGGTCAGTCGATTTCCGGAGGTACGAATCCACCTCCTTCTCACCAGGCAATTGGAAGGAATGGATCGTTTTGGTTGCCTCAGAAAATGGATCAAAGTTTTGATTCGAAGGTAAAAAACTCTACCACTTCCAAAGAAGGTAACAAGCAAGGATCAGGCAAGGGAGAGGTTTCAGCCAAGTCCATTGGTAGCGAAAAATCTCCTGCCAGAAGTTCGTCCTTTGTGAATAAAGGAACAGTTGCAGGGAATACCTTGCCCCGTGGAAAATCACTGAATGCACAGTCTTTTGCCTCTTCGAAGTTCAGATCAATGTCTACTAAGACACCTCAATTGAAAAGCCTTCCGACTAGCTCCGTTAATCTTGCCCGGCCAATGAGTTCGGATCAAGTCGTTCATGGCCAACAGGCCAAAACTCTTCGAAATATCAATCGTAACTCATCCCACCCCGAGCTTCATGCAAGGGAGTTCGTTTCCCCAGATCAGGAACGCAAAGGCGATGGAGGGAAAAATGGTGGTAAGCGTGGCGCAAAAAATGCTTTATCTGAGAGCAAGATGAATTTCGCACAGACTCAGCAGGATTTTAAGGTATTTGAAGGTCAAACCTCTCAGGACCCAGTTGCCTCTGTTCCGCCGAAGTCCCGCTCCTTTTTGAAGTTTTTATCCAACTCCGTCTCTCCCCGCATGGCCTACCTTGACAAAAACTCCCGTAAGATAGTTCGTTTTGCTGTTGATTTGCCCAACAAAGCTAAGCTGGGTGTCCGTCTTGAGGAATCTGGTAATTCGCTTTCTCTTTGCTTCATTTGTTCTGATTCGGAGTCCATCGAAATGCTTGGTTTCACTAAGGAAGCTTTGTCCAAGTCTTTGACTGACCAGTCTGGTAAAACCACCCAAATAAACATTTTCAACAACTATAAGGAAATGGACGAGCACTTTTCACGTGCCGCCTAAATATAACAGCCATGATCGACGCCATAGCCGCAACACAATCTAATCAAAACCCAAGAACTGGGAATTTACCTGGTCAATCTGAGCAGGGTGGCAGTTACATGCAGATGGAAGATTTTCTTCAATTGCTGACTAGTCAGATAAGCAATCAGGATCCATTGGAACCGATGAAAGACACGGAATTTATTTCCCAAATGGCAAACATTGCCTCCCTTGAGCAAATGCAGCAGTTTACGCAGGGTTTTGAAAGTTTTGCTGATTCCCAAAAAGACATGGTAGCTCAAGCTTATCTAGGGCGAATGGTTTCGATCTCTGAAGAAGGCTCTGAGGTTTCTGGGTTGGTTGAGTCTGTCGAGAAATCCGAGGATGGAGCAATTTCGGTAACTGTATCGGGTAAAAATTACGATCCACAAAATATCACTCGGGTCAGTTTACCCAACAATGGTTAAGATATGATCCCCTCCCTCCACAACGGTATTACTGCATTGAAAAGCCTTTCCCAAGGTCTTCAGGTTTTGGGTAATAATATAGCTAATGTCAACTCGCTGGGCTACAAGTCTTCCAGAGCTAATTATTCTGATAATTTTTACCTTCACATGAATGATGCTGAGTCGGGGGCAGATGGCGAGCCCAGCAACAATATTCAGCAACACGGCACTGGAGTGCATGTGAGTTCCGTATCATCAAATTTTAACCAAGGAACAATCGAGGTGACTGGTCTTGATTTGGATTTGGCTATTCAAGGTGAAGCCTTACCGAACGCCGGTGGTTTTTTTGAGCTTGCCGATCCGGTTACTGGAGAATTGTTCTACACCCGTGCCGGTGCTTTTGAATCTGATAACACTGGTTTTGTCGTTACGCGTGATCAATATCGCTACCAATTGCAAGGATTAGACAATGCTGTCTCGGTAGCTGTTCCAAATCCACAAACTCAAAGCCTCTTAGCCCGTAGAGTCGAAGAAAACGGGGTGATTAATGTCGTGGTATACGATAGCGAGTTAAAGAAGGATATCGTTACTCCTGTCAGCCAGGTAAAGGTTGTTAATTTTCTATCTCCTCAATACCTTAGGCGTGTTGGCAACGGCTTTTACTCGAACGGTCGGGCAGGGCAAAACCTTGCAGGTATTTCCGACAACTCAGTACCAGCAACTGGTTCGAACGGTAAGCTCAAGCAGTATGCACTAGAGTTGTCGAATGTTGATTTGACAAATGAATTTGCCGCCATGATCTCGCATCAACGGTCATTTCAGGCTGGATCCCGTGTTGTCACCACTTCTGATGCCATCCTTTCCGAAGCCGTTAACCTGAAACGCTAGTTTATCAACCATCCTACTTCTTAATTGCCATGTGCGCTGCTCAATTAGACGAACTTCCTGCAACCAACGATTCCCCAGAAAAAAAATCTGGAGGCGGCGGCTTGATGCCTGCACTTATCGCAATCATCTTGGCCCCGCTCCTTTCGGCAGGGGTAATGATTATATTTTTCAAGCTTAACGAAAAGCCCGCCGAGGCATCTTCTGGATCAGGAGATTCGCAACCTCTTAATATGGAATCTTCTGGGGATCTACAGCATTTCGATCTCACTGGTCTGATCACCAACTTAGGTGGGCCAATCAAGTCACGCTACATCAATATCGAACTCAAGCTCGCAGGATTAGCTGGAGACTTTGAAAAAGTCTTAGAGCGCGAAGAGCACAGGATTCGCGACAAGGCTCTTCAGATTATGGGAGGTTATTCATACGAGGATGCTCAGTTGGATGGTTTTCAGGAACGAGTCCGAGTAGACTTGAAAAAAGGTTTTTCTATTATCCTGAAGGAATACCGAAGTGGTGAAAGCGATATCATTAGGAATATCTATTTCACTCAATTCGTAGTTCAGTAACCATCGCTGTTTTTATTCCATGGAAGAAGATCCCAGTTTTTCTGACGAAAGTTTCGATTTAAGCGAAATCGATAGTGCGGGCAGTGGTGGACAAGTTTTCCTTCACGACGGCACCAAGTTGACCGATCCATCCGCGGTCAAGATTAAGAAATACGATTTCACCAATCCCATTGTTCTTTCGGATGCGGACTTGAGTAAACTTAAGACTAAATCGGAGCAGTTCGTATATTATTTAGCTGGTCATCTGTCTATGTTTTTGAGAACCGAATTCAACCTCGAACTCGAAGATCTCAATGCAGATTTGTACGCGAATTTTACAAGTTCAGTCAAAACGCCATCCTGCATTACTATGTTCAAGCTTCAGGAGTTGAACGGCGTTTGTCTTTTGGATGTGAATTCCCATCTATCCGCCACCGTAGTGGATCGGATTCTTGGAGGAAGAGGCTCAACCAACCCGGAAGAGAGAGGTTTGACTGATATTGAAAAAGCCTTGGTTGAAGATTTTAACCAAATAATTTTGGAGGAATGGTGCAAACAGTGGGATAGCACGATGAGCTTGAGTCCTAGCATTATTGGAACTGAAAGCAGTGGTAAGTTCCTACAAACATCACCGTCTGATGCGATGATGCTCATTTTGAGTATGGAAGCTTCTTTCGGCGATGTCTCTGGTCCCATGAGGATCGCCGTTCCTTATTATACCTTGGAACCTGTTGTAAGCCGCTTGCTTTCAATGGCTGCGGCCAAAGATGAAAAGAAGTCTCTTCCTGCTAGGTGGCATGATGTTTATGATGACATTCCAGTTAAAGTATCGGCCGAGTGGGATGCGTTCGAGCTTACTTTGAGGGATCTTTCTAACCTTGAGGCGGATGATGTCATTGAGATGTCGCCCTCACTCATAGGAGAAACCAAATTACGTATAGAGAACCGCACTTGTTTCATTGGTGAAATAGGACTTGAGGGTGATCAGGTCGCCTTTCAAGTAAACGAGAGTATTGCGGATGCCGTTAAATTAATCGGAAAAAATCATGGATAGTAAGAAAATGGATATCGTTATGGACGTGAAGGTTAATGTCACCGTCCAACTTGGAACAGCAGAACTTCCCATGAAAGAAGTTGTCGAACTGAGCCCTGGAGCACAAATTCAGCTCAAGCAGAACGCAAAAGATCCCGTTAGCTTGCTCGTGAACGGGAAATTGATCGCACACGGGGAGGTTGTCGTTGTCGACGATAAGTTCGGGCTCAAGATTACCGAAATCGTCGACTCACCTTCGTGATTGCAGCGATGCTTTCGACTGCACGATGCGGTTTGACGGCATGAGAATTCGATGCAGTTTTTAAGTACCACTTCTATTCTTGCCGTTGTCCAATCCTTGGCTTCCACTGATTTTTTGGGTGAACCTTTGCTTTGGGTGCGAGTGGTTGCTGTTCTCGGTTTGATGGGTGCTGGTGCCTATTTTTTGACGAACTACACGCGCAAGAGGAGGGTGAGCTCAGGTCTTTCTGGCGAAGGGAAGATAGTTGTGGCCGATACCTGTTCATTGGGGAATAGGCAATTTTTGGTTGTTGCTCAGTATGGGGCAGAAAAGCATTTGATTGGGGTCAGCTCAACATCGATTAGTTATCTCTCAAGACTGTCAGCGGAGTCTCAAGATTTCCAGGGTAAGTTGGATCAAGTCGAATCAAAAAGTGAAGATGGCCAAGATGTTTAGGAAGCTACTCACGGGCAGGTCCTTACTCTTTTTGTTGCTGGGTATGATTTTCCTATCCGTACCGCACTCGGTAGTGGATGCACAAACTTCGGGCACAGGATCGCCCGGACTCCGCATAGATGTTTCTGGTTCCAATGATGAAGGCGATTTTGGCGTGGCCATTCAATTGGTTGTTGCGATGACGATTTTAACTCTAGGCCCTTCGGTTATCATGATGATGACTTGCTTTACCCGCATTGTCATAGTCTTGGGATTCGTGAGGAATGCAGTTGGTGTAAATTCAGCTCCATCGAGTCAAATCATTATCGGTCTAGCTTTATTTCTAACCTTCTTTGTCATGGGACCTGTCTGGAACAAGATTTACGACGATGCCGTAACTCCTTACATGGCAAATACGATGAAGTCCTCTGACGCACTTATGGTCGCGACTGCCCACATGAAGGACTTCATGATGAATCAAACCCGCCAAGAGGATGCCCAGTTTTTTCTCGAAATTTCTCGCCAAGGAGCTATGACGCGGGACGAATTGCCTCTTAGTATCGTTGTTCCATCTTTCGTCTTGAGCGAGTTAAGGACGGCCTTTCAGATGGGGTTTCTAATCTTTATACCATTTATCATCGTTGATTTTATCGTCGCTTCATCTCTTATGTCTATGGGGATGATGATGATGCCACCAGTGGTGATTTCCATGCCTTTCAAGCTCCTTTTGTTTGTTTTGGTGGACGGTTGGTACTTAGTTGTGCAGTCGATTGTAGGCAGTTTTAATATAGCTTAGGGAGGGAATTCGATATGACAATGGAGTTAGCTGTCGATATTCTGAGGAATTTGCTTCAGACAGGTCTCATTCTTTCTATTCCTATTTTGGGGACCGCAACAGTGGTTGGTCTAGCTGTCAGTTTCATTCAGTCCATCACAAGTCTCCAGGAGCAAACTCTGACCTTTGTCCCCAAATTGATTTGCGTTTCGATGGCCATCGTTTTGTCAGCTAATTTTATTCTCAAGACGCTGTCGGAGTTTTGTATTTCCATGATCAGCATGATTCCGACCATGGCTCAGTGAGCATCTACGCTCAGGAAATCGTAGTGTGGGTGCTCGTTTTCTTAAGGACGGGCGCTTTTTTTCTAGGGATACCGCTTTTCGCAGGCAAAATGATTCCGGTCAAGATAAGGACGGCCTTTGCGTTGTTGTTCTCTCTTTTGATCAATCCACTCGTCCCGGCTGATTTGGAATTGGCAAATAATTTTGCTGGAGCCATCCTTTTGTCCCTCAATGAAATGTGTATCGGGTTACTTCTTGCCATGACGGTGAGAATGGTTTTTTTTGCAGTCGAACTAGCCGGTCATTTGATTTCTTACGAAATTGGTCTTATGGCAAGTAATTCGGTCAATCCTTTATTGGGCTCTTCGGACGCGACGATTACAACTCTTTTGTATTATTTTAGTCTACTGATCTTTTTTGTCGCGGGCATTCAATACGACATACTGAAAGCTTTTATCATGAGTTTTGAGATTCTGCCTATTGGATCCTTTTTTCTTCGAGCCAGTCCTACGGTCGAGTTCGTTGAGGAGGTGTCCCATGTTTTTGTTATAGGTACTCTGATTGCTGCTCCCTTCATTGCCTTAAATTTTCTTATCAATGTGTCCTTTGCTGTTTTAGGCAAAGCGGTTCCTAAGATGAATGTCTTTATGACTAGTTTTGCCATCAGGATACTTTCCGGACTCCTGTTACTGGTGTCTTCGATTCTACTTATTTCTTCTTACATTTTGGACAACAGTCGTCGTTCGGTCGAGATTATGCTCGATATCATTCAACCTGGATAGGTGAAACTCAGTGTCCGACGTAGACAAAAGCTCCAAAACCGAACCTCCTACCGACAAAAAGTTGTCGGACGCGAGGTCTAAGGGGCAGTTTGCCAAGGCTCCCGAGATTGGGATGGCAATGACACTTCTTGCCGGACTTACTGTTATACTCTTCTACGCTCCGGGGAAGGCTGTGGAGCTTATGACGCTTACTCGTTCTATTTTCGAGAACTTGGACTCTATCACCGCAACCCAAGAAGGCGTTGCTCATACGCTGACCCATTCTTACTTTGCTATGGGGTTGATCGTTTTGCCCATGTTGGCTTTTTGTTTTGTCGCGTCCTTTCTCGCAGAAGGTTTGCAAACTGGTTTCCGTTTGTCGCCAAAAGCGATTGAGCCAAAACTCAGCAAGTTTAATCCTATTACTGGTGCAAAGAGGATTTTTGGTTTGAAAGCACTGAAGACCTTTTTAATAGATTTTCTTAAGTTTTTAGCGATCGGTTCTGTTGTTTGGTTAACCCTCTTAATCTTTTTTGACGACCCGATTTTTTATGCGCCTGTTCCAATTCAGTATCTCCCGAAATTTATTTATAATTTGTTCGTCGTTATGTTTGCGATTTTGGTTCTCCTATTGATCATCGTCGCGATTATCAACTTCATGATTAAGAAAAAGGAGCATGACGACGATATGAAGATGACCAAAGATGAGGTTAAGGAGGAGAGAAAAAGCAAGGAAGTCGCACCTGAGATCAAGACAGCCCAAAGGAAAAAAGCAATGGAGTTACTGGGAGGGCAGAGTGCCACCGATGTTTCCACTGCCGACGTCGTCGTAACCAACCCAACTCACTATGCTGTAGCACTTCGTTATGAAAAAGGCACGGATCATGCTCCTATTGTTGTCGCGAAAGGAGAAAATCTCTTGGCAAGACGAATAAAAATCATAGCAGCACAATACGAAGTACCCATGGTTGAGAACAAACCGGTGGCTCAGACTCTGTTCGCACTTGGCAAGGTCGGTCAACCGATTCCTTATGGATTGTATCAAGTTGTTGCGGAGATTCTTGCCCTTGTTTACAAGACCAACGCTTACTACTTTCATCGGCTTAAGGCTCGAAGGCTTTTAGCGAAACCCCTTGTTGGGTAGCTGGTTATGTTAGAATACTTTACGAAGTTTAAAGGTTTGTTAAAGCGTTTTACCGGAAATTCCGATTTGGGCTTCGTTGTAGGTCTCTTCGGAGCAGTGCTCCTATTGATCGTTCCGGTTCATAAAGATATCCTGAGCGTTTTGCTCGTTTTCAGTATTGCAATTTCTCTTTTGATCTTACTGACCGTAATATATGTCAAAGAACCACCAGAGTTTTCGGTTTTTCCTACCATACTTCTTGCGGTTACCCTTTACCGATTAGGTTTGAATGTCGCCTCAACTCGTTTGATTCTTCTCGAAGGTGACGCCGGTTCTGTCATTCAATCTTTTGGCACTTTTGTCGTCGGAGGGAATTATGTTGTTGGGGCGGTCATTTTCCTGATTTTAGTAATCATCAATTTTGTTGTGATCACCAAAGGTGCTGGGCGAATTGCCGAGGTTACGGCACGATTTACATTGGACGCCATGCCCGGTAAGCAGATGTCTATCGACGCTGAGATGAATTCAGGTGTAATTTCCGAAGCTGAGGCACTCGCTAAAAGAGAGAAGATTCAGACAGATGCTGATTTTTATGGTTCCATGGATGGTGCGAGTAAGTTCGTTCGCGGGGATGCGGTTGCTGGTATCTTCATCACTGTGGTTAATGTAATCGGGGGAATCTTAATCGGTTATTTCCAGCAAGACTTATCGATGACGGAAGCTTTGCAAATCTACACCATACTTTCCATCGGTGATGGATTAGTTTCCCAGATACCAGCTATCATCGTTTCAATAGCCGCAGGTATCTTGGTAACCCGTTCTTCCGAAGAATCTGATCTCGGTGCATTTGTTGGGCGCCAATTAACTGTCTATCCTCGTGCGGTTGCCATTTGTGGCGTGATGCTTTTGCTTTTTGCTTTCCTTCTCAACGAAACTTTTTGGCCTTTCTTCCTTTTATCCTTGGGTTGCTTCGCTACCGCCTATCATTTTGCCAAAAAAGCCAATGCCGAACCGGCCTTCGAAGAAATTGGTGGTACTGAGACTGCTTCTCGAACTGGAAGCCCTTCAACACCGGCTCCTGGAGGAGTGCCCGGAGAAGAGGTTGGTCCGCAACTCTCTCCTATGGAAAATGCGATTGAACAGGAAGTCTTTGCTCTTGAGATGGGTTATGGTCTTCTCGTCCTTGCAGATAAGAAGAAAGGCGGAGATCTTCTCGATAGAATAACTGGTGCAAGGACTAATTTTGCCCGAGAAATGGGTATGCTTTTGCCTACTATCGGAGTCAGAGATAATATTGAACTCGAACCAAACGAGTATCGTTTTCTTCTACGCGGCAAGGAGGTTGTTCGCTCTACCATTATTCCTGACAGGGTGCTTGCCATGAGTATGGGCGGTGGAGACGCCAGCCGTCTTAATGGGATCCCGACTATCGAGCCAGTCTTTGGGATTCAAGCTATGTGGGTGCCAGAAGAGGAGAAAAGAAACGCCGAAGTCGAAGGCTGCACTGTGGTTGATCCATCATCGGTACTAGTAACTCATCTTTCTGATGTTCTCAAGAGGATGGCTTACTTGATTCTCGAGCGTGAGGGAACCCAAAGGCTTTTGGATCTCATCAAGGATAAAAACCCGACACTAGTCAGCGAATTACTTCCTGATTTGGTTAATGTTGGGATTATTCAGAGAACTTTACAGAATCTTCTTAGGGAAAGAATTCCGATCAAAAATTTGACTCTTATTCTTGAGACAATCGCTGACATGGCATCCCTAACGAAAAATCCCGACGACCTTTCCGAGCAAACCCGCAAGCGTCTAGGGATGTATTTCGTCAAGGACTATGAAGTTGAGCCAAACAAGTTGTTGGCCATGACTTTCGAGCCCAAGCTGGAGCAAACCCTTGTCGGTCGAGTCAAGAGGAGCCAGTTCGATATTGGCATGGTTATGGATCCACATTTGACTGAGGGTATCATCAATGAGATTGAGCCCAAAATACGCGAAATGACAGAGAAGGGTCTCTCTCCTGTCATCGTTACCACCTCCGAACTAAGGCTTGCCTTTAGGCGATTTATGGAGCCATCTTACCCTCAGCTTGTCGTGCTTGCTTACCAAGAATTACCAAGTGAAACTCAAATCGAGCCATTCGGAGCCATTACTCTTCCAGGACAATCTTTTCCTGATGATATCGTAAACGCAATGGATGCTCAACAGGCCTCTCAAACCTCCGACGAAGGCGTAGCAGTAGCCGCCTAGTGATATATGAATGCTTTGAGCGAAGATAAATTGGAACGAAAAGCAGGGAAACGCTTCAGGCTAGTCGTTCGTTCTGCTGAGGAAGCAGTTCGAGTCATTCGTGACAAACTTGGGGAGGAAGCTCGAGTGTTGTCAGTCAAACAGGTAGGGGGCGAGGGTCTTAAGCGTTTTATTTCCTCTCCTAAATTGGAGGTTATTGCCGAAATTCCTTCTCCAGACCAAACAGACCCAGAAGATTCGAGTATTTTAGTCGATGGATCAGGGGTAGCAGTCTCGGCTTCGACGGCAGAGTCTGCCCTTGCCCAAGCTTCTCCGCTTCCTTCTGCACCTACTCACCAATCTCAAGTTGACCAACCGGTGACTGAAAAAGAACAACCTGGTCCTGCCCTTAATGCTATCGGAGAAACGGAGCGAATTCTTTCCAAAGCTGGCTTTGATCCCTATCTTCTTTCTGAGATTCAATCGTGGACCAACTGGAAAAGTATTTTGGAGTTGCCCCTAGCGGATGCGCTCAAAGAAATCACGATCGGACTATCTGATCGTTTCCGTGCGACTTCCTCTATTGGAACTACAGAGAGAGTGGCTCTCTTGGGTGCACCTGGAGTCGGTAAAACGACTACTCTGTGTAAGTTCTTAGCTCACGAGGTATTCATGAATAAGAGAACGCCTCATGTTTTAAAGGTGGAGAACGGGATTCCCAATCCTGACGATGCGTTGAGAATCTTTTGCGAAGTTATCGGTGTTACCCTCTTTCGTGAGCCAGGTAATCTTCCACCTGTAAGCGATTCTTCGCCGCTTTATCTTGATTTTCCGGGACTCTCGCTTTCACACATGGACGATTGGGTCGAAACGAAGGAAACTCTTGACCATCTTGAAGTACATACTCGGGTGCTTGTTTTGAACGGGGCTTATGATCGGCAGGTTCTCCTGAAAAATATAAGTTCAGGAAAACATCTTGGGGCTACTCATATTGCCTTTACTCATTTTGACGAACTGTCCAATTCGACCAAGTTGTGGCCAGTTATTCTTCATTCTGGACTTTCCCCCCTTTGTATTTGCAACGGCCAAAATGTTACTGGGGATTTTACGACTAGCGTGCTTAATCAAATGATTGCCAAAACTTTCCCTGAGGAACTTTACTCGAGGGGTTTTGCTTCCTACCGAAGAAATTGACAATATGAATGATTTTGCCAAATTTTTATTCTGCATTGCTGGTTTTTCGGGCTTCGCGATATTTTTTCTAGCCGCCTTGTTTATTCACGGTGATGCATCTCAAGCTCTCTTATATGGTGCGACGGGCTGTCTACTCTTTGCATTGTCTGGTCGTTTCTTACTAGGCTTTGCCCTCAAGGGTGTCGTTGATCAGGGAGTTGCTTCACCAAGAGATCAGAATGCAGAACCATTTGTGGAAAAAGAATCGAGTATTTCGGCGCAAGAAAAGATTACGGCCGATAGAATGACCGAGTCCGTAGCCAACCCCAACAAATCCAAAGTGGAGGCTAAGGTTTGATGAAAGGATTCAATAGATGAGTTCGGCCCTTCCAAAGGCTACCTCTGAAAGCACCTCAGGCTCTGAGTGTGATATAGATCGTATGAAGCAGGCGGCGGAACGGTATCGGCAGGCCATGGCAAGCGAGAAAGACCGCGAGCGCCTGATTGAGGACTACCTGCCATTGGTCAAGTCGATTGTATCCCGCATGCGTCACCATTTTCCTGACAGTTATGAAATGGAGGACATGTATGGCATTGGGGCCAAAGCCCTTGTTGTTTCGGTCAACCAATTCAATCCTTCGAAAGGGAAATCCTTTGGTAATTATGCTGCCCTAAGGATACGTGGTTCTCTTTTGGACGAACTGCGTCGGATCGATTCTTTACCAAGAGCTAATCGTGCTAAAGCCAAATCCCTGCAAGCTACCATTGCAGAGTTGGAGGCTCGGGATAAGCGCCCGCCCGAAGTTGAAACGATCAGAAAAGAACTTTCCCTTACCCCCTCCGAGTACGAAAAATTATTGAAGGAGACCCAGCCTATCACTTTTGTCCCCATTGATTCTTCTTTGGATCGCGGTCAGAGCGAAGGGGAGGGATTATCTTTATCCGAGACCCTTTCTGATCCGACTGAGGAGAACGCTTTGGACAAAACTGAGCAGAGGGAAAAAGTTCTTTTGTTACGCGACAGAATCAAGCAACTTCCCGATCAGCAGCAAAAAATACTACTATTATATTACTACGAGGAGCTCAAACTTTCTGAAATTGCTCAAATCTTTGGCTTGACCGAAGGGCGAATCAGTCAAATTCTTTCTCATTCAATTCTTTCTCTTCGAACTCATTTTCAAAACCTTAATTAGAATCGTTCATTTGCCATGCTTCTTGCAGTAGGAATTTTTATCGTTTTCGCGTCCTGTATCGGAGGTTTCATCCTGTCTGGTGGAAGTCCGATCACCTTGGTTCACCCTGGAGAGATCATGATTATCTGTGGGATTGGCTTGGGGATTCTAGTTGTCTCAAGCCCCAAGAGTGTTCTCATGGGTTTGAAGACTGACATGGTCAAAGCTTTCAAGGGGGGGGTTGCCAATAAAGGCAAATTTATCGACCTCCTTGTTTTGCTTTATGAATTGTTCATGCTCGGTAGGCGTAAGGGTACACCTGCATTGGATGAGCATGTAAGTGATCCTCAGAATAGTTCCATCTTTACCAAGTATCCTTCGTTTTTGAATGATAAAGGCTTGGTCGAGTTTCTTTGTAATTCCCTTCGTCCGATCGTTGACGGTCGTTGCAAACCTGCCGAGATTGGTGGAATTTTGACGGCTGAGTTACAAAGCCGTGAAGCGGAAGCCAGTCGTTCAATCAAAGCTGTTGCCATGATTTCGGATGCATTGCCAGGTGTTGGTATTGTTGCTGCGGTTTTGGGGATCATTAACACGATGTCCAATCTTGAGGATCCTGAATCAGTTGGTCAGAAAGTTGCGGCTGCGCTTAGTGGTACCTTCCTTGGTATTTTCCTAGCCTATGGTATTGGTGTTCCAATCGGGCAACTTATTACTCTCAATCAAACGCAGGAGTTTCTTTACTATCATATTGTTCAACGGTCCGTTTCCGGCTTCGCCACCGGATTGTCTCCTATCATGGCTGTGGAAATTGGTCGTCGGTCTCTTGATAAGCTGATCCAACCTACTGCGGACGAGCTTGAGGAAAAATGTAAGGACGCTGCGAAGGGAGCATAACTGGCTCTTTTTCATACAAGTGAAGTCGACTATTTCTAGGTTCCTATTAGGTAGAAGAAAAGCAGTTGCCCATGGTGGTGCTTGGAAAGTCGCTTATGCCGACTTCGTGACAGGGATGATGTCGCTTTTTTTGGTACTCTGGATTCTATCACAAGACGAAGAGGTGATCATTGCTACCACCCGTTTTTTCCGTGACCCGTACAAGGCAGGGGTTCCTAAATCCACGCCCGTCGAGCAAAAGGACGCCAGACCGGGGAGCATGGTTGATCAAATTGTAGGTCGATCTGATACTACCATGCGCAATACTGACGAAACCTCCTCTATCGATATCGATGTCTTGCACCGGATTGCTCAAGATTGGTATAAGCGGCTCAGGTTGCATGAGATTGATGATGAGACGATTCAGATTGAAGCGACGACTGATGGCATCAAGGTAACCCTTTTTCATGGAGATGAAAAACCCTTGTTTGAGAAAGCCTCTAACGCTCTCACTGACCATGGTAAAAAAGTCATGCAGAGAATGTCTTGGCTCTTGTCTCAGCATATTTTGATCTACCGCGTTGACTCTTACGCGAACCATTTTCCTCCTCACTGGGGGAAGCCCCCGGAGGTACTAAGCAAGGACATATCCGAATTACCAGGAGGCTTTGGAGAGGGCAGTTCCACTCTCAGTCGTTGGATTGGAGAAAGAATCGAATTAGATCGGGCCAATGGCGATGTCACAGGAAAGGATTCTAAGTACGGTTCATGGCCAAGGTCACTTGCCCAGGGAACGGAGGTAACCGACGCCCTTATACACTATTCTGACGGTGAACTTGGTGGCAAATTAGAAAGAATTACTGGGCACGGATCAACCAAGCCCAACGACGGTCGTTATCCTAATCAACCTGAAAAAAACAGACGAGTTGAACTTAGCCTCGTGCTAGACATGAGCCAAGAAGACTTGGCTCAGTACAAATAAGTTACTTTGGGTACGGGAATTGCTTAATTAAATCAATGGAAAGCTATTTGGCAGGTCGTGGACATTCTGAAAGTGATTCCTCCGAGGAAGAGGGATTTCGTTCCTATTTGGATGATTCGCCTAAGCGGGTAGCGACTCCAGTAGATGCTCCCGAGTCCTCTCAAGACGAACAGGTCGAGGTTATTTACGAGCAAGCCGATGCACCCAAGGTGGAGGTTGTTTCCGTGGAAGGTAAACCTCGTCGTATTGTGATCCATCTTCCAGAAGGAAAACTCCTCGAGATATCCTGCGAATACTAAGCCGCTCCTGCGGCTTTTTACTTTTCGTTTGCCTGCATCTTTTTTTTCTTATGGCGCGTATGTTGCTTTCATGGATGCGTGAACTTGTCTTTATACGAAAACGCATCTGCTCTTAGGGGACTTGAGCAGTATCAAAATGTCATAGCAAACAACATTGCAGCTAGCCATGTTGCTGGTTTCAAGAAAGTGGCAGTCAGCTTCGAGGCAGTGGAAGGTGGAGAGATTGCGAGGAGCACCCATGACAAGCTCAAAAATGAAATGCCTGGTTCCTTCCCCGTTATGAAAAACCAAGTTGATTTCAACGAGGGGGAACTTCGTGAAACCAACAATCCAATGGATCTTGCTTTGCGTGGAGAGGGTTTCTTTGCCTTGATGAACGAGAATGGCGATTCCGTTTACACCCGAGACGGTCAGTTTTATGTAAATGCCGATGGGGAAATGGTCAATAGTATGGGTCATCAGTTTTCGGACATCGGTGGAGCTAATATCCAGACCATCCCTGGCGGTGGCGATCTGACCATTGACAAAGAGGGACAAGTTTTCCAAAACGGGCAAACCGTGGGTCAAGTCGGGGTTTTCGTGTTTGATAACCCGCTCCTTGATCTGCAAAAAGTTGGTGGAGGTTTCGTCGCCAAGGATGCCGAGACGCAACCCCAACCAGCCGAACAGCAGCAGTTTACGATCCTTCAAGGCTATTTAGAGAATAGTAATGTTTCAGCGATCGAGGAGATGATTGGTCTAATTGAGGTATCCCGTGCTCACGAAGCTAATCAAAAAATGATCCAGACTTTCGACCAAAATATAGGTAAGGCAATTGGTACACTCGGCCAAACCCAATAATTTTATTACACCAAACAAATTATGAATTTATCTCTTTATTCTGGAGCAACTGGGATGCAAGCCCAGCAACTGAATCTCAATGTGATTTCCAACAACATTGCGAATGTTAATACCACTGGATATAAAAAGAATAAAATCGAGTTTCAAGACTTGCTTTATCAGAACCCAAGGCAGGCAGGTGGCCAGACCGGTGCCGGAAATGTAATACCCACGGGAGTTGAGATGGGTAATGGAACAAAAGTCGTCTCCACTGCGAAGATCTTCACCCAGGGTCAACTTACTCAAACTAGTGAGAAGATGGATGTGGCAATCGACGGCGTTGGGTTCTTTCAAGTTGAGCGCCCTGACGGTACCGAAGCTTATACCAGAGACGGTGCCTTCAAGATTGGTCCTGATGGTCAAATTACAACCGCTGATGCACTTCCCTTAGCTGCTGGTTTGCAGATCGATCCTGAGGTTACCAATGTTTTCGTTTCCCCTACCGGTGAAGTTTCCGTTGAAACTGCGGATGGTACACAAATAATTGGTCAGCTTGAGCTAGTACGTTTTCCTAATCCCGCTGGGATGAAAGCAATGGGAGGTAATTTGTTCATTGAGACCGAGGCTAGTGGAGCTCCTGAAATCGGAGCCCCTGGGGAAAATGGCTTTGGCGTACTTCAGCAAGGCTATCTTGAGATGTCGAATGTGAATGTTGTGGAAGAAATGGTTAACATGATCATTGCCCAACGGGCTTACGAGATTAATTCGAAGTCGATTCAGACTTCCGATGATATGCTCTCCAGAGTGAACCAACTCAAGAGGTAAGAATGCGAGCCTTTCTTTGTTGTTGCGTCTTTTTTATCGCCCTTACGGCTGGGGCGGATGTTGGTCGTTTTCTTGAACCCATTCAGATAGGTCCTAAACCCTCAAATCTGCACTATGTGGTAAAATCTTCCGCCCTTGTTTCTCCTTTATCCCCTCGACCCCAAGTTCAGAAAGCTTTGCCCTCTCAAGATTTTGTTGTTTTGGACAGGACTTTGATGGAAGCCCGCCTAAGCGAGGCATTGGCTCACCGTTTCCAGGCGTCTGGTAAAGTTGCGGTTTTTCTTACAAGGGAATGGCGGAACCTTCGCTCGGGTTCCAACTTCATAATTAAAGTGAAAGATTGCTCTCCCGACGAGTTGACCTCAAGCACTTTCGTTCGTTTCACCATTTGGGATCAAGGCAAGGAAATCGGCAGTTTTGCGGAGCCAGTCCGCATGGCCCATTATGTTAAGGTATTTTATTCGAAATCACCCCTTCATCGTGGAACTCGACTTAATTCTTCGGGCCTTTCATCTCGACTAGTAGATATCTTAAAGCAGCATGCGGGTTCGGTTCCTGCACAGTCAAGCTTGGCTGGTTATCAACTCAGTGCGAGTATCAAGGCGAACAGTCCTATTAAGTGGAATAATTTGTCTAAGGTTACCTTGGTGCGAAAAGGTCAAATTGTAGATGTCTTTGCTTCTGGAAATGGAATTTATGTCACCATGAAAGGAATGGCTCTCGGAGACGGCGTAGCTGGGGGGATAGTGAATATCAAAAACCTATCCTCGGACAAAGAATTTCCCGCAAAAGTTTTAAATGAAAACAGTGTTAAGGTTCATCTATGATATGACGAAATTACTTACGATCGCTCTCTCTTCACTTCTATTACTGCCTCTGGGTAGTGTGGATGCAGTATCTCTTTGGACCAAAAGCTCAAACCACCAGAAAGGTCTTTTCGTAGGTAAGCGGGCTTATGCAGTTGGAGATTTGATTACAATTGATGTTTCTGAAAGTTCCTCTTTAGCCGCATCGCAGAATTCGGTTCGCAACCGTCAATCTCAGGTCGAAAATGCCGTCAAGCAGTTCCTCTTTGCTAACAGTAACATGGGTAAGCACAACGGTGGATTGCCAGGTACTGAAATCGAAACCAAAAGCAGTAACAAAGGTGGTGGTTCGATTGCTAATACCCAAGACTTGAAGGGCAGGGTTAGCGTCGTGGTGATTGATACTCTTCCCAATGGAGTTCTTGTTCTTGAAGGAGCTCGAATGGTAACTTTTTCAGGAGAAAGTTATTATGCAGTGCTCAAAGGTATGGTTCGTAAAGAAGACATTGGCTTTGGTTTTAAGGATGGTCTGAGATACAGGAATATTGTTTCTTCCCAATACATCGCCGACGCACAGATAGAATTTGTATCGAAGGGCAGTCTGAACGATGCCCAGAAGGAAAGTTGGTACCAACGATTGGCCTCTATGGTGAACCCATTTTGACGATGATTGTGAGAAAAACTGATATGTTGAGAATAGCTCTTTACTGCTCCCTTTTTCTATTGGGGGCTTCTTCGGTTTTCGGGGCTCGCATCAAGGATTTGACCGATGTGCGTGGAAGTAGGAGCAATCAACTTTACGGCTACGGTATTGTTACTGGTTTGGCAGGTCAGGGTGACTCCCGAATCGAATACACAGAACTCGGAATTCTCAATGCCCTCGAGAGCTTGGGTATCCGGGCAGACAAAGCGGATAAGTCACGTAATATCGCCGCAGTCATGGTAACTGCCGATATCGGTCCCTTTGCAAAAGAGGGAGCCAAGATGGATGTCACAGTTTCATCCATTGGAAATGCTGATTCGCTTCAGGGAGGCATTCTTTTGCAAACGCCCTTGTATGGGGCAGACGGTAAGGTTTATTCTGTAGCCCAAGGCCCAGTTTCGGTAGGTGGTTTGTCCGCAGGTGGTGGTGGTGGTGCGAATGTTCAGGTTAACCATCCAACTGTAGGTATGGTGAGCAACGGGGCTATCGTGGAAAGAGAGATCGAGAGTACAGTACTCAAAGGTCGTGAGTTGGAACTGATACTTCGCTCCCCAGACTCCTCTACTGCAGTCAAAATCGCCGATGCCATCAATCAGTATTATCCCGGAACTTCCTTGGCCAAGGATAGTGGTTTGGTCAACATACAAGTCCCTAATAACTTTAAAGGTCAAACCACAAACTTTCTTGCCGCGATCGGTGGAATTGATGTGAAACCAGATGTCCCTGCAAGGGTTATTATCAACGAGAGAACTGGAACGATCGTGGCCACGCAAAATGTCAGGATTTCTCCTGTTGCAGTAAGCAGCAGCAACATAACCATATTCCTCAATCCTACCACTGGTGTCAGTCAGCCTCTCCCTTTTTCTGCGGGTGCGACCACCATTCTGGAAGGAGAAAACGCTGATTTGGTTGAAGAGGTTGGGCGTTTTGAGCCGCTAGATGAACTGGATCCTCCTGGAGCATCGACCGTTAACGAACTTGCATCTGCCCTCAACAAACTTGGTCTCACCACCAGGGAGATGACATCAATTCTTCAATCCATTAAAAATGCTGGTGCTTTGCAGGCAGAGCTTATCATCAACTGATTTAACATGGAAACCGACGCAATAGGGAAGCAATATGTGGGGATGGATTCCTCCATGCTAATGGAGATGGCTCACTCGAAGCACCATTCCGAACAGCAGAAGACTGCGGCAGTCAGTCAGCAGTTTGAGTCCGTGCTTGTAAAGCAATTCCTTAAGGAAGCCCTCAAGCCCATGTTTAAAGGTGTTTTTAACGAGGATGGAAATGCTCACCGTATGTACCGCCATTTTTTTACCGACGCCATTTCCGAAAGTATAGCTAGTGGTGGTGGATTTGGCATATCTACCCTTTTGCAGCAACAACTCGCTCCGCCTAAGAGTCCATCCTTGGACAGTGAAATTGGTGTTAGTGACGATACAAATACCGATAGGTAAATAAAATGGTTCAAGTTGCACAAATTCCCAATGTTAATCCATCCTTTGAATGGGAAGATTTACTTGGTCTTCTTCGGGATGAACTTCAAGAGTATGGTGGCTTGGTCGGTTTGCTTAATGCGCAACAGCAAAGCATACTCGATCGCCGTCCCAACAGTTTGCTTGAGATTAATCAATCAGTTCAGACGCAAATGGAAGCAAGCCAAATGCTTCAGCGTCGCCGTCAAGGTTTCGTTTCCTCCTTGGCGTCCTCTTATGGCGAGTCTGGAGAGTCAACACTCAGCGAACTCGTACCTCATTTTCCGGATGTGACTCAACCTATGTTCCAAAGCATCATTGATGAAATCAACAACCTGATTTCCCAGATACGCAGAAAAATCGAGCAAAACCAACGGCTCCTTGTTCGATTGACTGAAGTTACTGATCAAATTTTGATGGTCTCTGATCCAGTTGGACATTCGAAGACCTACGATAAGAGCGGCGACTTATCTAATCTTTCCTCAGACGGTCGCTCATCCCTAAACGAATCTGCCTAACAACCTCAACAAAACGTGTCACTCCTAGGAGAAATATCCAAAAGTAGCGAAGCTCTTCGATACCACGCGAGGACTGCGGAAGTGGCTGGGCAGAATTTGGCCCATGTCAATGACGAGAAATACGCCCGTCAACGAGTTCTCGCAAGAGAGGGAGTTATGCACAAGTCTTTCGGAGGTCTACAGACTTCTGGTTTGGAGGCAGGAGGCGTTGATCATGCAAGAAACGATTTTCTCGACGCAAGAGTAATAAGTGAGGTAGGGGAGGGGAAGTCCCTTGCTGCCCAACAGGAAATATTGGCTCTTTTGCAGGTCGCTTTGGGTGAAGAAATAACTAGGCAAGGAGTGAATGTCGGGTTGGACGATCTCCATGAGAGTGATTTGGCTCCCGGTAGCTTGACGCGTGCATTGAATGATTTCTTCAATACGATGGAGGAATTGTCCGCGTCCCCATTCGAGCCAGCCATCAAGCAAGAGCTTTTTCATAAAATCCAAACACTCACAAAGCGTTTTAACGAAGCGGGGCAAAGCCTCGAGCAAATCGAGTCCGAGCTTACCACTACAATCGAACGGTCTGTGGAGGAAGTTAATCGGATTTTGGCTCAAATTCATGAGACAAATGTTCAAGTTCGACGCTTTGAACTTTTAGACCAAGGTAAAGCCGTTTCCTACCGGGATGAGAGGCAAGCTCTTCTCGAAAGCCTAGCTGGGTATGTCAATTTTAGCACTAAGGCGGAAGTAAACGATCAAAATAAACCAACAGGTTTCCTTAACTTATTTGTGGATGGCAAAAACGGAAGTCCCGCCACTTCTCACGCTATCTTGAATAACGATGGAGTGGTCGGTTTCACGAACGATTGGGGGCAGGAATTTAACTTAGCGGCACCAATCGACACCTTGGGCTCTACTGCCCGAGTTCGGGCCAAAATTGGTTCGGATGGCAAACTCGGACGTTTCGAGATTCTGGATGGAGGCTCAAGGTACAATGATTCCGATAAAGCCCTGCTTTTCACTTTGCTCCCACCGAGAACCAAAGACTCTGCCGGTGATCAAGCTGCTGCGGACCAACAGGCACAGCAACAAAACCTTGTTCCAGTAGGGCTTCAAGCAGATCCCACTTTGCAGGCTGGTCAACCGGTAGACGCACAGGTTACCAATGATACGGCCAATACTTTTCCTGCCACCGCAGGTGCTGCCGGTGCGGTGGTCGCTCTTCAAGCGTCTGAAGCTAGAAAAGTCGGCGAGGTTTTCTACGAAGGGGCCAACTACTATCAAGCTCTCTCGAATACGATCAAAGACGATCTTCTCGCCGATGAGACTAAATTCATGGTGATAACCGAGCCTCTGCCCAACGGTCTTTTCTCTGAAACAAAAAGAAGCTTTTCAGACCTCGAATCCATCGCCAAAGGGGAGCAGATCTATTACGAGGGCAAACTTTATCAGGCTACCGCAGATGTCGGTCCAACTAACCAAGAGGCTGGCGTTGTTGATGCGACGACCAGTAATGTGGCTACATCCAGAGGTTATGCCTATGGAGAAGTGTTCAAGTACCAAGGTAATTTTTATCAAGCGACCAAGTCAGTTCCCAAAGGTACGGACTTAACCGACATGACTTTGCCGATCGACTTCACGCGAGGCCTTGTTCAGGTTGGAGCCAATCTTCCCTTGAAATCGCAAGCAGCGGCTCTCACTTGGCCAAATGGAAGCGACTTAAAAGCGGGTGAAATCTTTTACTTTCTAGGGGCTGGCACTACAAGTAATGTTGATGGAGCATTCTTCATGGCAACAAACGATGTTGCGGCAGCGTCTGGGGTTGATCCAAGCAATTCGATACAAAACTTTATGCGGGTCGGAGCCTATGCGGATGATACGATTCAAATCGTCGAGACGCTTCCTGCGGAAAAAACAGTAACAACCATTGATGCTAATGGACAACCTGTTACAGGTACGCAGACCGAACTCACCCTTGAGGATGGAAAGGTTTACTATCATCAAGGAACCAACACTCATTTTCTTGTAAGTGCCCAACCTCAAACCATAACGGGCAGCAAAGAATATATCGCATCTTTCAATCCAAATGACGCACAGTGGAAGAATAATTTGCACATATTTACACCAGATCCTAACAGTGGATTAACCCCGCCCGCCGTTCAAAGAAGGGCTGCTCCGACTGGCTGGAATACTTCAGGTGGAGCTCTAGTCGAGGTAAATGTTGGCGTAGCCGAAGCCGTCGTTCAAGACGGTGAGATCAAAAGTTTGAATATTCTTAACCAAGGAATGGGATTCCCTTCTACGGATGCTCTTTTTGTTAAAAGTACGGATGGA
>Ga0055584_100001606_pt1 | contig 22119 bp, 29 predicted proteins | sample OSDHelmetaG_FD_58716 | JGI IMG/M metagenome (GOLD analysis project Ga0055584, IMG submission 58716) | Pelagic marine sediment microbial communities from the LTER site Helgoland, North Sea, for post-phytoplankton bloom and carbon turnover... | ecosystem: Environmental > Aquatic > Marine >...
AAAAAAAAATGACCGGTCACAAGGACCGGCCAGTTTGTAAGCACTTTTTTAATTGTCGTTGGGGAAGTTTTACGCGACGCCGCTTGCCGTTCGGCCTAAGCCGATTTTTTTTGCGAAAGCAGAGCGTTGCCGCGAATAGTTGGGTGCTACCATTGGATAGTCCGCAGGGAGCCCCCACTTGGCACGGTATTCTTGGGGTGTCAGGCCATAGACGGTACGAAGATGACGTTTCAGCATCTTCAGTTTCTTTCCGTCTTCGAGGCAGACGATATAATCTGGTGTAATGGATTTTCGAACTGCAACCGCGGATTTGGTGCGGAAGCCGTTTGTTTGGCCACCATTAAGCTTCTGTAATGAGCCATACACGAGGTGGATAACGTCATTAAGCTGAGTGGCCGGCAAAGTATTGTTGCCAACATATGCAGAAACCACATCGGCAGTCATACGCAAAATGTCAGTCTTCTGCTCTGTATGCTCTACGAATTGTTGGTGCATCACCCGTAGTCCTGTTTTTTTTCTAATTTATGACAAATAAATCTCACAGAACTTCTATGCTGTCAATATAATTCAAGAAAAAATATATAATACTCTACTTGATATTTAAGTACTATGAGAACTACTGTAATCAAATCACAATAAATCACAATATATTCCAGTTATAACCTGGCGAAACGCTATATAAAGTGTGTATTTCAGGTGTTACTTTTTGATCACACTTCGTAAGACATTTTGTTTTACTGATTCTAACCATTTTCTTACTAATTGTTTGCTATAGCGCAAAAGTTCTCCCAACCATCGCGAAACCTTGTGTTTGATTGGCAAGTCCGCGCGACATGTGGTACTCCAAACACCGTAATGTAGTTTTTCACCGTTATTTTGGGTTTGAGAGCGGTTCGGTTTCCATGGCTAAGGAAAAAATCGTCATTGCATCGGATCATGCTGGGCTTTCGATGAAGTCGGCATTCGGTGAGTGTCTGGAAGAAATGGGCTATGAGGTGCTTGATTTGGGGACCAATAGCCCGTGTTCGGTGGATTATCCGGACTATTCCAATGCTCTCGCTGACGCGCTTGCTGAAGGAAAGGCGACACGTGGCGTGTTAATTTGTGGCACTGGAATTGGCATTTCGATTGCGGCCAATCGCCATAGGCATGTGCGTGCAGCGCTTTGTCACAGTGAAACGGATGCGCGGTTCGCTAGGCTTCATAATGATGCCAATGTGCTGGCTATAGGGGCCCGGACGACAGGGATAGAAGTAGCGCTCGATTGTTTGAGAGTGTTTTTGGATACGGCTTTTGAAGGCGGGCGTCACCAACGGCGTGTTGGAAAGTTTTCGTAGAGATTTTGTGAGAATTAGGAAGGTACAGACAGAGAGATGGCCGAAGCCACGACAGCAGAAACATTTGATGACGGGTTCTTTACCGCGACGCTAGACGATACCGATCCGGACCTGTGTGCCGCTATCGGCCAGGAATTAGCGCGTCAGCAGAATCAAATTGAATTGATTGCATCTGAAAACATTGTCAGCCGGGCGGTGTTACAGGCAATGGGATCAGTGCTTACCAACAAATATGCCGAAGGCTATCCCGGGCGGCGCTATTATGGCGGTTGCGAGTATGTGGATGTTGCGGAGCAATTGGCGATCGACCGGGCAAAGGAACTGTTTGGCTGCGAATTCGCGAATGTGCAGCCCCATGCAGGTGCTCAGGCAAACAATGCTGTCTATATGGCGACCATTCAGCCCGGTGATACGATTCTAGGCCTGTCTTTGGCCGCCGGTGGGCATTTGACCCACGGGGCGCCCCCCAACCAGTCAGGCAAGTGGTTTAACGCCGTTCAGTACGGCGTTCGTAAAGAAGATGCGCTGATTGATTTTGATGAAGTGGCGCAGCTGGCTAATGAACATAAGCCTAAAATTATCGTTGCAGGTGGTTCGGCCTATCCTCGATTTATCGATTTTGCCAAATTCCGTGAAATTGCGGATTCCGTAGGCGCTTTGTTGATGGTGGATATGGCCCATTTTGCTGGTCTGGTCGCGGGCGGAGTGCATCCAAGCCCCGTGCCCCATGCCCATGTGGTGACTACCACAACGCACAAGACCTTACGTGGTGCGCGCGGCGGTATGATCCTCACAAATGACGCAGACTTGGCTAAAAAGATCAATTCGGCGATTTTTCCGGGCACGCAAGGTGGCCCCTTGATGCATATGATTGCGGGCAAGGCAGCAGCCTTTGGCGAAGCGCTGAAGCCCTCCTTTAAAGTCTATGCGCAGTCCGTCGTCGACAATGCTAAGACGCTGGCCGAAACGCTGGTAGAGGGTGGCCTTGATATCGTCTCCGGCGGTACGGACACCCATTTGATGCTTGTTGACCTTAGACCCAAGAGCCTCACCGGCAATATTGCCGAAAAGGCTCTGGAGCGAGCTGGCCTGACTTGCAACAAAAACGGCATTCCTTTTGATCCGGAAAAGCCCATGGTGACTTCCGGCGTGCGCCTCGGTACTCCGGCCGGTACGACGCGAGGATTTGGTCAAGCGGAGTTCCGCCAAGTTGGTGAATTGATTGTCGAAGTGCTGGATGGTCTTGTTGCCAACGGTGAAGATAATGACGCAGTTGAAAGTACGGTCCGCGAGAAAGTGGATGCGCTCTGCAAACGGTTCCCGGTTTATCCGGGCGGCGTTTGAGCGTAGAGACCGCATAGGAAAGGGATTACGGGATGCGATGTCCGTTTTGCAGTCACAATGATACGCAGGTAAAAGATTCGAGGCCGACGGAGGATAATGCTGCCATTCGCCGCCGCCGTTTTTGCCCTAATTGCGGTCAACGATTCACTACCTTCGAGCGCGTACAGTTGCGTGATCTCACGGTGGTGAAGAAGAACGGCCAGCGAGAGCCCTTCGATCGCGATAAATTGGTTCGATCCATGAATATCGCACTCCGCAAGCGTCCCGTGGAGCCGGAGCGCATTGAGCAGGTGGTCAATAGCATCGTCCGGCGGTTGGAAAGCACGGGTGAAAGCGATGTGAAAGCTGATTTGATCGGTGAGTTGCTGATGGAGGCCCTGGCTTCGCTCGACAAGGTCGCCTATGTCCGCTTCGCCTCGGTTTACCGGAATTTCCGTGAAGCCAAAGACTTTGGTGAATTCATAACCGACGAACTTGGTGCCGACGAACCTGAATAAGCAAGATATCAGCTTCATGCGCGTGGCCCTCGGTCTCGCGCATCGGGGCCTGGGCTCGGTTTGGCCGAACCCTGCGGTTGGCTGCGTTATCGTTGCTGAGGGAGCCGGTATGCCGGTGATTGTTGGCCGTGGCTGGACGCAACCGGGGGGACGCCCGCATGCGGAATCTGTTGCGCTGTCGCAGGCCGGCACCGCGGCAAAGGGGGCGACAGCATATGTCACCCTCGAGCCTTGTTGCCATCACGGTAAATCGCCACCCTGTACGGATGCTCTGATCGAATCAGGCATTGCACGCGTTGTTGCGGCTATGGAGGATCCGGATTCCAGGGTGTGCGGCAAAGGGATTACGCAACTAAGAAAGGCCGGGGTCGACGTGGAGGTTGATCTATGTCGAATCGAGGCCGCGCGATTGAACGAAGGTTTTATCTCGCGGATAACCGATAGCCGCCCCATGGTAACTCTCAAAACAGCGACGACGTTGGATGGTCGTATTGCAACGGCGCAGGGCGAAAGCCAATGGATTACCGGCGCTGCTGCGCGTGCGCGGGTGCATTTGATGCGTGCCCGTCACGATGCGGTACTGGTTGGAATTGGAACCGCCTTGGTTGACGACCCGGCTCTTACCGCACGATTACCTGGGCTTGAGGCCTCCTCGCCGGTACGCATTGTGGTCGACACAAGGCTGCAGCTGCCGTTAACGGCAAATCTCGTCGCAACGGCGGGGGAAGTGCCAACATGGCTCATAACGGTCAACGGGGGCGATGAGACCAGGCTCAAGGCGTATCGCGATTGTGGTGTCGAAGTCCTATCGGCGGCGCCGGATAGCGCCGGTTATCCGGACATTCATGCTGCAATGGGGGCTCTCGCTGAAAAGGGCATCACCCGTCTACTGGTGGAAGGTGGCGCCGGCATTTCAGCGGCTTTTCTGCGGGCCGGTTTGGTGGATCGCATCGCTTGGTTTCGCGCACCGGGCATTATGGGGGGCGACGGTATTTCAGCGGTCGCTGCTTACGGTCTTGCCCAGCTTGAGGATATGGCGCGTTTCGATTCTGTCTCATCCGAACGTCTCGGCGACGATAGGCTGGAAACCTATCGGCGGAGGGACTAGGGTGGTCCGATGTTTACCGGTCTAATTCAGGGTGTTGGCAAAATCCGCGCTATCGAACAGCATGGTGACCGCCGTCTCGAAATCAGCACGTCGTTTGATCTTGAGGCGGTTGCTATTGGCGCGTCTATAGCGTGTTCGGGTGTGTGCTTGACCGTAACCGAGAAACACGACGGTTGGTTCGTGGTCGAGGCGTCGGCGGAGACCCTTTCCAAAACAACCGTTGGGGATTGGGAAAAGGGGCGATCCATAAATTTGGAAAAGTCTCTGAAGCTTGGCGACGAACTCGGTGGCCATTTGGTGTTTGGTCATGTGGACGGTATTGCTGAGATTTCAGCCCGCGCGTCGGACGGCGATAGTACGCGATTTAGGTTCCAGCCTCCTGCCGAATTGGCAAAGTTTATCGCGCAGAAAGGCTGCATATCTCTTGACGGCGTGTCTTTGACAGTCAATGAAGTCGATGATCACGGCTTTGGCGTAAACATCATTTCCCATACATTGGCCCAAACCGGATTTGGTGCGGCAGCGCCAGGGGATAGAGTAAACCTTGAGATCGACATGCTTGCCCGATATGTTGCACGGCTTTTGCCAGGTAATTGACCGGCTAATTGAAAGGTATTGGATTGAGCGCGAAACAACATAATACGGCGAAAACCAGTGACGTGACAAAGCGCGTGGCCGGCGATCTCGATTTCCTTTCGCCCATCGAGGATATAATTGAAGATGCGCGTAACGGGCGCATGTTTATTTTGGTCGATGACGAAGAGCGCGAGAATGAAGGCGATCTTGTCATTCCCGGTCAAATGGCGACCCCGGATGCGATTAACTTCATGGCGACCCATGGGCGCGGGCTCATTTGCCTAGCGCTTACGCAGGAGCGCTGCGAAGTGCTTGGTCTCGATCTAATGAGCCAGAAAAATCAAAGCCGCCATCAAACCGCCTTTACAACTTCGATTGAGGCGAGCGAAGGGGTCACGACCGGCATTTCTGCGCCGGACCGTGCGCGCACCGTATCTGTCGCCATTGATCCGCAAAAAGATCAGAATGATATTGGCACGCCGGGTCATGTGTTTCCGCTAATGGCGCGCGAAGGCGGCGTACTCGTTCGGGCAGGCCATACGGAAGCGTCTGTCGATATTGCGCGCCTTGCCGGCCTTAATCCGTCCGGCGTTATCTGTGAGATCATGAATGAAGACGGGACCATGGCGCGTCTTGGGGATCTTATCGCCTATGCGCAATTCCACAGTTTAAAAATTGGTGCGATTGCTGACCTCATCGCCTATCGCCGCAAGCATGACCGCATTATCGAAAAGGTAAGCGAGAGTGATTTCTCAAGCCGTTTTGGCGGGGACTTTAAGCTCATTGTATATGTAAATCAGATTGCCCAGGCGGAGCATATCGCCTTGGTTAAAGGCGATATCAAACCGGGCACACCTACATTGGTGCGGATGCATGCGATGAATTTCATGGATGATGTGCTGGGCGGTTTATCCAGTGGTCGCGGCGGCAATTTACAACGCGCCATGGAGATTATCGGCGAGGAAGAGAATGGTGTTGTGGTCCTGCTCCGCGAGCCCAATTTAGCGCCTTTATCGAGCCATTCGGCAGGTTCCGGCACGCCTGACGGTGACGATCCTGACGGGGGTGATGCCAACGTTAAGCGTCCGCCGTTGCGTGATTACGGCGTTGGCGCGCAAATCCTGCTTGATCTCGGTGTAAGTGACATGATTTTGCTGTCCAACACCAAACGTGCGGTTGTCGGCCTTGACGGCTATGGCCTCAGTATTGTCGGCCATAAGCCGATTGTAAAATAGAGACGGAATTATGCTTGATCCAGCGCCCCACATTATGATCGTCGAAGGACGGTATTACGACGACATACAAGACGAATTGTTAAACGGCGCGACCGAAGTGTTGGATGCGCAAAAAATTACCTATGAAACTTTCACTGTGCCGGGGGCTTTTGAGATTCCGGCGGCGATTTGTTATGCGGCCCGGAGCCTGGAACATTTTTCGGGTCATCGTCGGTTTGATGGGTTCATTGCGCTGGGCTGCGTCATCCGGGGCGAGACGACCCATTACGATCATATCTGCGAGGAGGTGTCGCGCGGTTTGATGGATTTGACCACGCGCTATGCACTGGCGCTTGGGTTCGGCTTGCTCACTTGTGAAAATCGCGACCAGGCAATGGAGCGCGCAGCGGTTGCTCGTGGCAACAAGGGCGCCCATGCGGCCCAAACCTGTTTGAGTATGGTCGAACACAAACATCACTTTCGTCTTTATCCAAGATGACGAAGCAGGGAACTGTCGCAGTCGGACGGAGGGCAGCGCGTCTCGCTGCCATTCAATCCTTATATGAGATGGAAATGAGCGATAAGGCTGCCGATATTGTCTTGAACGATGTCGCGCGCCGAAGGGATATGCCGAGCGGTGAGGGTGATGAATTGGGTTCACCGCCGCCGGAAACCGATATGGCATTTTGTGCCGAACTGGTGCGCGGCGTTAGCGAAAATGTCGAAGTAATTGACGGTGTGATTGGGCGATCCATGTCGGAGGGGCGTACTCCGGCGAAATTGGAAAAACTCCTACGCATCATTGTGCGGGTTGGCGCTTATGAAATCGGGCAGCGGCGCGATATAGATCCGCCGGTGACTATTAGTGAGTTTGTGAAACTGACCGAGCGGTTTTACGCTGATAGAGAACCGGGACTCGTGAACGGGCTCTTAGACCGTATTGCTCGGGACTTGCGCGCCGACGATATGGCGAGGATCAACGACAATGCCCGGCAAAGGTGAGTTCGGCCGTATTCGCGATTATTTGGCCCCGCTGGCCATGGCAGGTGCGTTCGACCTAACCGACGACGCTGCGACCATCAAGCCCAAGCTGGGGCATGAGCTGGTGATTACGACCGATACGGTGGTCGAAGGGGTGCATTATATTGGTGATGAGACCCCAGAGCAGATTGCCGCGAAACTGCTGCGGGTCAATCTGTCTGATCTAGCGGCAATGGGCGCGGAGCCACACGCTTATACGCTTAATTTGACGCTACCCGCCGATACGCCGGACACATGGATTAAGGCGTTCTGCCAAGGGCTCGCCGATCAACAAACGAAATTTGGCATTGGACTTCTCGGTGGCGACAGTGTGTCGAGCCCCGGGCCCGCCACATTGAGCGCGACCTTGTTCGGCGAAGTGCCTGTCGGCCAAGCACTGCGGCGGAAAGGGGCGTTTCCCGGTGATTACATATATGTGAGTGGGGCGATTGGAGACGGCGCATTGGGATTGATGGCAGCTAAAGGCGCGTTGGCGATGCTGAGCGATGCTGACGTAACGATGCTCATTGAACGTTACCGCATGCCGGAACCTCGGATCGAATTGGGCATGGCGCTGCGCGGGAATGCGACGGCAGGCGCGGATATCTCAGATGGCCTATTAGCGGATATAGGCCATATCGCCGATGTGTCGAACGTTGGCGCAATTGTCGAGTTCGCAAAGGTCCCTCTTTCGTCGGCAGGTGAAGCGGCTTTGGTGGCGGAGCCTACGCTTTGGAAGAATATCGTCACGGGGGGGGATGATTATGAGTTGGTTTTCACCGGCGCTGAGAACCTCGGTGAAACGATAAAATCGTCTGGTGTGCCAATAACTTGTATTGGCCGTATCGTTGCCGGTGATGGCGTGCGACTATTGGATGCGCAAGAAAAGCCCTTACATGTAGAGGCAAGTGGCTATCGACACGGTTGATAAAAGGCAACGAAAATCGGATTGAAATCATGAAACCTCTTTTGCAAACAGCGAGTTGTCGCGCAGTGGCTATCGCGGTGGTGTTCTTGCTCGGCATGACGGATATGAGCCAGGCCGCCGACGAAGAGATAAAAGCCGACGTCCCTCTATTCGTTGAGATGGAGGGGCTTACGATTCCGGTCATACGGGGCGGACGGGTCGAAAAGTATGTGTTGGTTAAAGTGACACTGGAAATGGAGGATTCAAAATCCAAGTCGCTCGCGGAGCGGTCTTTCCCCCGTTTGAAGGATGCGTTTTACCGGGCGCTTCATGATTATTTCGGGTTCCAGCGCCCTGGTACGAAGGGCATTAATGTCCGTGTCGTCAAAGCGCGCTTGATGCGGGCGGGCGCGCGCGCCATCGGCAAGAAAAAAATCAAAGCGGTACTTATTCAAGGCGCTTTCGAACGCGCTTCGAAGAAATAGCGAATTCAAAGCCCAGATCATCCTTGTGGCGGAATGACTTCCTGAACGCAGATTTGCTCGGCCAGGTGCTCGCGGCGAATATCCACGAGATGGGCGCGTTTTTCTTCATTCGATAAATGAGCGCCAACGCCCTGAGTAAGGGCAAGCACTATCGATTGGTCGATCATGTCCAGCCAATAGCTTCGCCGAATGAGTTTGTCTTCCGCGTCGCGTGCAAAAGGGTTTTCGGGATTAGCGCCTAAATCTGGTTTGTAGAAAGGCAATGGTCGGCTCCTTTGCGCGAGGGTTGGCAATGTTTGCCATCTAGAACGAATGAAGCTATAGCGAAAATTTGGGTTGTTCGATAGCGATTCGCGCAGCTGATCAGTCGTTGCTCAGCCAGGCGGTTACCGGGCAGGTCCCACAATGGTCACAATGATTTTAGTTTCTGCGTCGTGTGCTCCGTGGTATTTCGGGATGCGCACTCCAACAGAAGGCAATTTCAGCCATGGCCACCGCCGATACCGGACAGGTCTCACCTGATCCGACGAAGAAGAATGTGTTGATACTGTCGATCGCCCTTGGTCTTGCTATGACCGGGACGTCGATCGTGCTGACTATTTCGGCTCTCGTGGGGGTTGCCATGGCACCGGACCCTGCCTGGGCAACGGTGCCGCTCGGCTTACAATGGATCACGATTGTTTCTAGCACATACCCGTTATCGCTCCTCATGCGCCGGTTCGGTCGTCGGCCCGTGTTTATTGCGGGGCAAATGGTTGGGTTTTGCGCCGCCGGTATCGCGGCTTATGCGATATTCGAACAAAACTTCGTGTTGTTTTGCGTTGGGAGCGCAATCATCGGGGTGCACAATGCCTGTTGGCAGTATTACCGTTTCGCTGCCGCAGACACGGCGAGCGACGACTATAAAAGTAAGGCGATTTCTTTGGTTCTAGCTGGTGGCGTCGCAGCGGCAATTTTAGGGCCGGAGCTTGCCAATTGGAGCCATGATCTATTCGAGCCGGTTCTTTTCGCCGGTGGTTATCTCGTCATTTGCTGCATCACGGTCATTTCATCTTTCTTGTTGATCGGCATCGACATTCCGAAGCCAAGTGCCGCATCGCGCAAAAATACAGGGCGGCCGTTGGGCGAGATCATTCGCCAGCCTGTTTTTATCGTGGCCGTCATGGCCTCAATGCTCGGTTATGGTCTAATGAACTTGTCGATGACCGCAACCCCGTTGGCAATGAAGATTTGCGGTTTTCAATTGCACGATACGAAATGGGTCATTCAAGCGCACATACTTGGCATGTATGTGCCCAGTTTCTTCACCGGGCATTTGATAAAACGATTCGGCATTTTTAACATACTGTCGCTCGGCGCGGCGTTAATGATTGTCGCGGCTACAATTGCGCTGTCCGGCATTACCATGGTGCACTTTTCATTGGCATTGGCGGTGCTCGGCCTTGGCTGGAATTTCCTTTTTATTGGCGGCACCACGCTCCTAACAGAAGCCTATCGCCCTGAAGAAAAGGAAAAAGTGCAAGGTTGCAATGACTTAATCGTGTTTGGAACCGTCGCCGGCACCGCAATATTTTCTGGTGTTATGCAACATCTCTATGGGTGGAACGCGGTCAGTGCGTCTTTGATACTGCCGTCTTTGCTGGTCATTGGGGCAGTCACATGGCTCAGGCTGCGAAAACCAGCGGATAGCGTGGCCTAAGGACGTTTAATATACCTTATGAGCAGTTGCCATCGCTTGAGGCTTCTGGCATGGTTTCGCCGCTTTTGCTGCCGGGGAGAAATGATTCGGTGGCAGCGGAAAATTGAATTCAAATCACGAAATAGGGTCTGAACGATGCTTAATATTGTCATCGGCTGCGGCGTCCTCGCCGTGCTGTACGGAATTATCGTTAGCCGCCAAGTGCTGAGCGCGGATGCGGGTAATGAGCGGATGCAAGAAATTGCAGCGGCTATTCAAGAAGGCGCGGCGGCTTATCTTAACCGCCAATACACCACGATCGGTATGGTCGGCGTGGTGATTACCGCGATACTCTTCTATTTGTTCAACTTGCATGTGGCGGTTGGCTTTGTCATTGGCGCTGTCTTGTCCGGTGCTGCCGGGTATATCGGAATGTATATTTCCGTACGCGCGAATGTTCGGACGACGGAGGCAGCCCGGAAGGGCCTCGCCCAAGGGCTGAAAGTTGCTTATCAGTCCGGTTCGGTCACGGGCATGCTGGTGGCTGGTTTGGCTCTTTTGGCGGTAACCGTCTATTACCAGTTTTTGCTAGGTGCCGGCGCTACGGGGCGTGAGATTGTCGACCCGTTGGTCGCACTCGGTTTTGGCGCGTCGTTGATCTCCATCTTTGCCCGTCTCGGTGGCGGCATCTTCACCAAAGGTGCGGATGTGGGCGCCGATTTGGTCGGTAAAGTGGAAGCCGGTATCCCTGAAGACGATCCACGTAATCCGGCAGTGATTGCCGATAACGTGGGCGACAATGTTGGCGATTGCGCCGGTATGGCCGCTGACTTGTTCGAAACCTATGTGGTTAGCGTTGTGGCCACCATGGTTTTGGCGCAGATTTTCTTTGCCGGTGCAGCCGAAGCCAAAATGATGGTTTATCCGCTGGTCATCGGGGCGACCTGCATTGTGACCACGATCATTGGCAACTTTTTCGTCAAGCTTGGCGCGAGCCAAAACATCATGGGTGCGCTCTATAAAGGCTTTCTTATGTGCACCGTGTTATCGGCGGTGGCGTTGTACTTTGTGACCGACCGGGTGATTGGGCTGGAGACGGCATACACTATCCTTGGTCAGTCGGCGACGGGCATGGACCTGTATTATTGCGGTCTGATTGGCCTCCTGGCGACGGGGCTCCTCGTTTGGATTACTGAGTATTACACGGGCACAGAATATCGTCCCGTGCAATCGATTGCTCAGGCTTCAACAACGGGCCACGGCACAAACGTGATCCAGGGTCTCGCAATCTCCATGGAGGCGACAGCCATTCCGGCAATCATCATTTGTGCGGCTATCATCGGCACCTATTTGCTGGGCGGGCTCTTTGGCATTGCTATCGCCGTCACGAATATGTTGGCGCTGGCGGGCATCGTGGTCGCTTTAGACGCTTACGGACCTGTCACGGATAATGCCGGTGGTATCGCCGAAATGGCGGAGCTGGACGAGGACGTGCGTAAAACCACCGATGCGTTGGATGCGGTCGGCAACACGACGAAAGCGGTTACCAAAGGCTATGCCATTGGGTCCGCCGGTTTGGGCGCGCTGGTGCTGTTCGCTGCGTATACGCAGGATTTGGCGTATTTTGCGGCAAACCCGAAGGAATTCCCGTATTTCGCGGGTCTGAAGGTCGATTTTTCCTTGTCTAACCCCTTTGTGGTTGTTGGCCTCTTCGTCGGCGGCATGTTGCCATATCTGTTTGGCGCCATGGGCATGACGGCGGTCGGTCGGGCCGCGGGTTCGGTCGTGGTTGAAGTGCGGCGTCAGTTTAAGGAAATCAAAGGCATCATGGAGGGCAAAGCAAAGCCGGAATATGGGGCCTGTGTCGATATGCTGACCAAGGCGGCGATCAAGGAAATGATCATTCCGTCAATGTTGCCGGTATTGTCTCCGATCGTCCTCTTTTTGGTCATCGAAGCGATTGCTGGTAAGTCGGCGGCCTTCTCCGCATTAGGCGCGATGCTGCTTGGCGTGATCGTAACGGGTCTCTTCGTCGCGATTTCCATGACTGCCGGTGGCGGTGCTTGGGATAACGCTAAGAAGTATATCGAGGATGGTAATCATGGCGGCAAAGGCTCTGATGCCCATCATGCGGCGATCACGGGCGATACGGTTGGCGATCCTTATAAGGATACTGCCGGTCCTGCGGTCAATCCTATGATTAAGATCACCAATATTGTGGCGTTGTTGCTACTGGCGATGTTGGCTCACTAAAGGCTGGCTAACCAATAGTTCGATGTAATTAAATGGTATGGAGGTCCCCCCGGCTTATTATTGGCGCTGGGGGGGCTATACATTTCCTGAGGCCGGCACCAAAAACCGGACTTTTAAAATGGTTAACATCGAACGACTTGGGCCCATCGTCACGCCCGATAGCCATCCCTCGATTGGCGAAAATATTCAGGGTCCTTCCCTGATCTGCGTCCCCGACTGGGTCGAAGACCGGCTGGGCCGTTATTACCTCTACTTCGCCGACCATAAGGGAAAGTATATTCGTCTCGCCTACGCCGACGAATTGACCGGTCCCTGGCAAATTCATGTACCCGGCAGTCTCCACCTGAAGGATTCGCTATTTCTCGTCGAGTCGCCCCTAGCACCTGAGGACGGCGGCACAGCGGCGATGGCAGAAGCTGTCTTCGCAATGGCGACCACAGGCGGCGTCGATACGACAACGACACATATCGCGTCCCCCGACGTCCATGAAACGATGAAGAGCGCCAAATCGTGATGTACTTCCACGGGCTGGACGCCTTTGCGAAGCAGGCGACCCGAGTTGCCGTATCGGAAAATGGCATCGACTTCACGACGTATCCCGATACCCTCGGCCGCAGTTATTTTCGCGCTTTCCGAAACGGGGGTGCAGTCTATGCGCTGGCCATGCCGGGGCAACTTTATCGCTCCGAAGATGGCTATGCGAACTTCGAAGCTGGGCCGCTGATCTTCAACCCGGACATGCGCCACGCAGCACTGCTGAAACGTGGCAACACAATGAACGTCTTTTGGACGCAGGTTGGCCAGGCGCCGGAACGCATCTTGCTGAGTACGATTGATCTGTCGACGAATTGGTCGGAATGGAAAGACTCCGGGCCCGTCGAAATTTTGCGGCCGGAATTTTCATGGGAGGGCGCCCACGCCCCAAACGAACCGTCGGTCCGCAGCTCGGCCTATGGAGTCGTCAATCAGCTACGGGACCCGGCAATCTACACCGAGGACGATGAAACGTACCTGCTCTACACCATCGGCGGCGAAGCCGGTATAGCCATCGCCCGGGTTGATCTCGACGCCTAATTAGCCGTGATAGAAGGTGCGGTCGCTGTCACGTAGCCACAGCCGGACAAAATGCCGATTCCGCTCGGGCTCGGGATAGTCCTCGAAACCGGTGCGGCAGTGCCCGCAGCGCCGATTGTCGAGCAGTTGAATCTGACCGGGTTCGAAGGAGAAATTCCTCCACATCAATGGAGACAATCTCCTACTAGTTGCACAGGGGGAGCAGAGTTTTGAGTGATATTTCGGTAGCTAAATCGAGTTGGTATACGAAGGATGTCTCTAGGTGGGATAGGACGTCCGTTACTGCTCGTTAGCTCTTCAGGCTCACTAAGGTAGACGCTGGAAAAGACTCTCATCTCCTTGTGTCCTAACTCGCTAGTTGTGAGTTAATCAGCACCCTTATGACACTGAAGGTTCGTTTGATAGTAGCTCTGCTCAGTCCTTTTGATACCAACGCATCTCTGAGTGTATTGGCATCTTGGCAGACATAGGCATCAATGGGTTGGTGTCTGGCGACAGACACTTAATGCCTAACCGACCTGTTAACTGCCTGAGTAAATGTCAGGGGCCGGCTCTAGCCTTTGGCCCTGAGGTATATCTGACTAGCTTCGGTTATCGAGGGGCCTGAAGCGGTTTCCTGAGTGGTTGCAACTTCTGCATTCACAAAACGGGCGAACGGATCGTCACCGGTCCTCCACCGGATAGTCAACCAGTCCTCCTCGAGCCTTGAAGCTAGCGTTACTGCACGAGTGGTTACTGCCCACCGCTTCCCGGTATACCCAATCCCATATTACCGAACATCTGCTCCCAAAAGCCCAATTCGTGGCCACTTGTAGCCGTTTCGCGGTCCACGACATCCACTTTGCGCCCGTCTTCGGTGCGATAGCGCTCCAAATGCTGGACCTCGCCACGGGGATTGAAATAGACGGCTATGACCTGCTGATCGACGACTTTGGCGGGCATGAACGCCCATTGTTCAGTCTGGCGGCTAACATAATACCAGACCTGAGAATCGAAGGTACCGCGTGTTGACGGATTGCCGAGAATTTTTACGATATCTTGTCTGCTGGTTTCGCCGACCTTAATTTGTTCTAGCTGTGATTCGGTCGGCAAGTTGCCGCGGAGTGCCGTGTTCGCGGCGCAGCCAGAGAGATATCCCGCTAGTGCTATTGCTAAAACCAGCTTGATTCGGCGTGTTTTGATGCTTTGAGGCATGTTAATTTGCTTCCCAACGCGGAGCTATTAGAGTACGAGCACAATATAGGGGCTCTAGATCAGTATTCTAGTTTGAATTTGACGATGTATATAGCTTTGACGATTAGGACGGCCTGGGAAAATTGGGCGGGCAAATGTTGCAAAAATTAAAAGCATGGTTTGCGCCTGACCCTTGGGACGGCCCGGCACGGAGCCTCTATCACGAAATTGTGGCGCAAGCGCGACTTCTGGTTTTTTATGAAAAACTCGGCGTACCCGATACGGCCAACGGTCGTTTCGATATGATTGTGCTGCACTGTTTTTGCGTTATGCAACGGCTTAAGAAAGAGCCTCAGGGATACGATCTGTCGCAAATGTTAATGACTGTTTTAGTCGACGACCTCGACCGGAATTTACGTGAAATGGGCGTTGGGGATTTGTCGGTGGGCAAAAAGGTAAAGCGAATTGCGGAAGGTTTTTACGGGCGGCTGGATGCTTACAGCACCGGGCTGAATGGCGACCGGACGCTCTTGATCGAGGCTTTGAAACGAAACCTTTACAGCAGTGTGGAACATCCAGATGAGGGCAATGTGATGCAGGTCGCTGATTATTTATGTCGTGAAATCGACAGGATGAATGGTGTGGGCATCGAAGATTTGCAGGCCGGAATCGTGACATTCGGCAATCCCGACGAAGCGACCGTGGCAGGCGGGGTGCCTGCATGAGTGACACTGTAGAGTTTTCGCGCCCACAGGTTGCCGATGAAATCGGTCCGAAGAAGCTCGAGTTTTCTTTCGAGGCAGATGAGACTGAGCGGAATGCGCTCGCGGCGCGGTTTGAGCTTCAGTCGCTCGAGCATTTATCGGCGGCTTTGTCGGTTATGCGCTCCGATAAAACCGCCATCGTCGAAGTCCAGGGCCACTTTACCGCTTCTTACAGCCAGAATTGTGTTGTTACATTGGTACCGGTTGCACTTGCGGTGGAGGAACCCATTGAAGCGTTCTTTAGCGACGACGTTGATATGGAATCTGAGGTGGAAATCAATGCGGAGATCGATGTAGAGCGCCCTGATGCACCGGAGCCGATCATAGGCAATGTCATTGATCTTGGGGAGCTTGTGGCGCAACAATTTGCAATTTCTATGGATCCGTATCCGCGCGCGCCGGGGGTCGAAATTCCGACAAATGGGGTGTCATTTGGCGCAAAAGTCGGTGAATCTGAGGAAGATCATCCCTTTGCTGCTTTGCGACGATTAAAATGATGTGAGAAGGTGCGGTGTTTTGCTTGCCGTCGGGCTAGACATTCTGTATGTAACCGGGCTAATTCAACCCAAATAAATTACGAATTTATGAAAGGGAATCAGCATGGCTGTTCCTAAAAGTAAAATATCGAAATCTAGGCGCAATATGCGTCGCTCCCACGACGCCCTAAAAGCGTCGGCGTATGGGGAATGTCCGAATTGTGGTGAACTGAAGCGACCGCACCATGTTTGCGGGGCTTGCGGACATTATGATGATAAAGAAGTCGTCGAAGTGGCGAACGCTTAGGATCACGGTAGCAATGCCGGATTGGCAAACCCGTGCTTGATAGTGTTGTCATCTCATTAGACGCCATGGGGGGCGATAACGCTCCTGATATGGTTGTGCGCGGTGCGGCAATCGCACAGGTGCGTCTGCCGCATATCCGCTATCTGATGGTCGGTGATGAAGCTCGGTTGGCGCCGCTCCTCAATCAGGAACCGGATTTGGCAGCAGTGACGACGATCCGCCATACGGAAGATGTGGTTTCCAGTGGCGAGAAACCCTCTGTGGCTTTGCGGTCTGGTCGAAACTCGAGTATGCGTTTGGCGATTAATGCCGTGGCGGATGGAGAGGCCGCTTCTGTGGTCTCCGCTGGTAATACCGGTGCATTGATGGCGATCGCAAAGTTCGTTTTGAAGATGTTGCCTGGGATTGATCGTCCGGCGATCACCTCTTTCTATCCGACGCGGAGCGGCGAAAGTTGCATGTTGGATTTGGGTGCAAACCTGCAGTGCGATGCCAATAATCTGGTGCAATTTGCAGTGATGGGTGAAGTGTTTGCTCGGACAGCGCTTGGAATAGAGACCCCGACTATTGGCCTCCTGAATGTCGGCGTTGAAGACCTAAAGGGGCATGAAGAGATTCGAGAAGCCGCAGCGATATTGCGCGCCGCGGATTTGCCCGGCGAATTTGTCGGTTTCATCGAAGGCGATGATATTGCTGCGGGTTCGGTCGATGTGGTCGTGACGGATGGGTTTACGGGCAATGTTGCCTTAAAAACTGCGGAAGGCATGATCAAACTCTATGCGGGTTTTCTGAAGGATGCTTTTAGCAGCAGTATGCTCGCGAAGATCGGCTATTTACTGGCCAAAAGAGAAATCGAGAATCTTCGGAAAAGAACCGATCCGCGCCGGTATAATGGCGCCATGTTGCTGGGATTGAATGGTATCGTCGTGAAAAGCCATGGCGGCACCGACAACTTTGGATTCGCGAGTGCGATTGAAGTGGCGGCCGATCTGGTATCGCATCAATTCCTCGATAAAATCGCGGCTGATTTTGATTTGCTGGATAACAATTCCGCGCCGGCAAAAAAGGCGGCGGTTAGCTGATATGAGGCGATCAGTTTTTCTGGGATGTGGCTCCTATCTTCCGGAGAAGGTTGTCACCAACGACGACCTCGCCAAACGACTAGATACCTCAGATGAGTGGATCGCGCAGCGGACCGGTATTCGACAGCGCCATATCGCAGCAGAGGGTGAGTACACGTCCGATTTGGCGGTAGCGGCTGCGAAAGTTGCTTTGGAACGCGCTAGCGTCGATGTAAGTGAGATTGATCTTGTCGTTGTGGCGACAGTGACACCGGACAATACCTTTCCCGCCACGGCAACCCGCGTGCAGTCAAAACTCGGTATCAAAAAAGGTGCCGCTTTCGATGTGCAAGCAGCTTGCTCTGGGTTCATCTATTCGCTGAATACGGTGGACAATATGTTGCGCCTTGGCCAAGCCAATAAAGCGCTGCTAATTGGATCAGAATGTTTTAGCCGAATTGTCGATTGGGAAGATCGTGGCACATGCGTCTTATTCGGCGATGGCGCTGGGGCAGTCGTATTGGGCGTAGAGGACGGCGACGGCCAGAATACCGATAGAGGCGTATTGTCGACGCATATTTATTCTGACGGCGATTATTATGAGTTCCTCTGTACGGATGGCGGGCCATCGACCAATGGTAAAGCCGGTGTTGTCAAAATGGAGGGGCGGGAAGTGTTCAAACACGCCGTCGTGCGGATGGCTGAAGCGGTGGAAACGTCACTTTCAACGAACGGCTTTTTGATTGGCGATGTCGATTGGCTCGTGCCTCATCAGGCTAATATTCGCATTATGGATAGTGTTGCCAAGAAACTCTCCATCGAAAAATCGAAGATTATTGTGACCGTCGATCAGCAGGCGAACACATCGGCTGCGACCATCCCGCTCGCCCTGGCCGATGCGCAGTCGAAAGACTGTTTTTCTGCTGGTGATTTGATCTCTCTGACGGCGATGGGCGGTGGCTTTACTTGGGGCTCGGCGCTCGTTCGCTGGTAATACCTTCAAAGCTCTATATTCTTGTTGCTTAAAGACTTTTGGCAACTTTCCTAAGCGTAAGCAATTGACTGCGCTTGCGGTGCCCGTTACGGTATAGCCTTAGTGGCACGCCAAAAAGGGGGAAAAAATGACAGATGACACCGTGACACGGGCACAGTTGACTGAAGCTGTATATCAAGAGGTTGGATTGTCGCGAAATGAATCTGCGGATTTGGTCGAATCTGTTTTAGGTGAAATTTCCGATGCTTTAATGCGCGATGAGATGGTGAAAATCTCATCGTTTGGCAGTTTTTTCGTGCGCCAGAAAGGCCAGCGTGTCGGTCGTAATCCAAAGACTGGCGAAGAGGTACCTATTTTGCCGCGCCGTGTTTTGGTGTTTCGACCAAGCCATGTTTTGAAAAATCTCATCGATGACGGCTATCAAGATCGTCAACAGCGCCCGGCCGCGTCAACGCCATCCTTTGGTGGACAGGGCTCTGGTGGCTCTAACGTCTAACCATGAGTGATAAAGGCGACGGCAAATCGGCGGAAGCCTTCCGTACAATTAGTGAAGTTTCCGGTGACTTGGACGTGCCACAGCATGTGCTTCGTTTTTGGGAAACTAAATTTAGCCAAATAAAACCGATGAAGCGCGGCGGGGGACGGCGGTACTATCGCCCCGACGACGTCGCGCTATTAAAGGGCATTCGTGCGCTTTTATATGACGATGGCTACACCATTCGTGGTGTCCAACGGTTGTTGCGCGAAAAGGGTGTACGCACAGTATTATCGGGCGAAGCTGAGGAGCCGCGCGAAGCCGACACGGCGAAAAATTCAAATGATAGTGCTGCCGTTCAACCGACCATTCAGCCGGTTATGGTCGCCGAACTCGTGAAGTCCTCTCCCGTAATTAAAACCGTGATCGATCCAACCGGTATCGGGCCCGAGAAACGCCGCGCGCTTGAGGATGTTTTAAAGGATCTGCATACGCTTCGGGTCACCATGCAAGGTTAGGTGTTTTCATGGACTTGGGCGTTTAATCATTATCTGTCATTGCCGTTGTTAAACCTCGGCTGTAAAGTGCGGCCTTCATCGGCGAAGAGAAACTATTTTGACGATGCTGAACGGGGCGTAGCGCAGTCTGGTAGCGCATTCGACTGGGGGTCGAAAGGTCGCAGGTTCGAGTCCTGCCGCCCCGACCATGGGTTCGAGAAACACCAGTATTTGATCTGCTGAGAGACCTGCCTGAGCTGTCCAATGCAACTCGAAAGCCTAACGAGCAAACAAAAAATTAGCATTTTGGTCGGTATATTTGCTGTGATGGTGGTGGGCGCATTTCTGTTGGCACCCATACCCGTCGATCCGAATTATCACGATTTTGCTGACCGGCGATCTTTTTTGACTATTCCGAATTTTGGCGACGTGGCGTCAAACATACCGTTTGGCATATTCGGTCTTATGGGACTTTGGCTCGTATTGGGAGCCGATGGGAAAGCCATATTCGAAACCAAATATCACGCATGGCCCTATTTGATTTTCTTTGGAGCGGTTACCGCGGTAACTGTCGGGTCTAGCTATTATCATTGGGCACCGGCAAACGGCCCTCTGTTTTGGGATCGTGTGCCCATTGCAATCGCATTTATGGGGCTTTTTGCGGGTTTTCTTGCGGACCGTATCGATCAAAGGGCGGGGATATTTTGGCTATTGCCGCTGCTAATCGTACTCGTGGCGGCAAGCATGTTGTGGGACCTAAGTCACATCGGGCAGGGCGGCGATCTGCGCTTTTATGCATTGGTGCAGATTTATCCAATCATTGCGTTGCCATTGCTTTGCTGGCTGTTTCCAAAATCCCGCTATACCAGCACAAGGCATATGTACTTTATGCTTGGTTGGTATGTTCTTGCGAAAGTGTTGGAGGTCCTGGACCAAACGGTTTTTGACTGGCTTGGCGGGGCCGCCAGCGGGCACACGCTTAAACATCTTGCGGCGTCCATGGCGGCCTTTACGGTCGTCGCGATGGTGAAGTCGAGCATTGGGCGAGAAAGGTAGCGCATGGCATTCAAACTCGTAACATTCGATGTCTATATGGCGCTTATTGATATCCAAGGTGGTCTGACGCCGGTGGTTTCAGAAGTGCTTAGTTTGTCCGCTGAGGACGCGGCTCCCATCGTGGGACTGTGGCGGACCAAACAGATGGAGCGTGCCGCCGTCAGTAATTCATTAGGCGGAGAACGGACGTCGTTTCGCGATTGTACCCGCATGGGGCTCGACTATGTACTTGAGAAAATAGGGCGTGCGGTCACGAGTGATGTCCGAGATCAATTGGTGCTGGCTTGGGATGCCATCTACCCCTGGCCGGAGGCTTGCGCCGTGGTCACTGAGGTTAAACGGCGGGGGTATCAAACAGCCATTCTCTCCAATGGGGATCAGGGTATGCTGGACGCGCTTGCGCGCGCATTCGGCGATGATATGGATTTCGTACTGTCGTCGGAAAGCGCCGGTGCCTATAAGCCACACCCGGCGGTCTATGAATTGCCGATGCGCATGTTGAATGTAAATACAGACGAGGTGCTGCACGTGGCCGGCAGCGGCAATGACGTGCTTGGGGCGAGAGCATTCGGCATGTCTTGCTATTGGTCTAACCGAAGCGCGGACAGGGTGCTTGATCCGCGCTATGCACCGGACCATGAGGGTGACGATTTGCGCGGTGTGCTGGACTTTCTACCGGCGCTCTAACTGCCGAACGAAAAGCGCATGGTTTCGTAAAAAGGCATCTAGCTATTGGGTTCTCCGAAGATGCAAATCGAATTAAACCGGACGTCATTTAGCTGTTATGGCAAAAAAAGGGCGCCGATACCATTCGGCGCCTTTTGCGGTAAAGCTTTTAGCTTACCACTTCTTTTTGGCACCACAGGCACCGCATTTGGCTTTACACTTCGCGCCGCACTTGGCTTTGCACGCACCGCATTTAGCTTTGCACTTCGCGCCGCACTTGGCTTTGCACGCGCCGCATTTGGCTTTGCACGCACCGCATTTGGCCTTACAGGGGCCGCAAGCTGCGATTTGAACTGACGTGTCCGGCGAAGCAGGTGCTGCCATCGCTGTGGGGAGTGCAACAACCGTCGCTGCTAAAGCGGCGGCACTGAGTGTCGTAAATGTTTTTTTGAGCATAAAGCCCTCCTGGTTTTTGCATTTCCGATGCGGCAATAAGGGGAAGAAAATAACCCGCATCTCGGAAGCGTAATTACATAGGTAGTGCGCCCTAAGATCGAGTCAAACAATATCGTTTTGAATCAACTTTTAGTGAGCGTCCGTTAGCGGTATTAGCCTGGTTTCCCCACGAGCGCGCGGCCTGCATCCGTTAACTTACAGACAATCCAGTCGGGTTTGATGGGGTTGTTGAACCAAGGCTCGGCCCAGCCTTGCTGAATACAGCTTTTTACGGTCCGATCACTCACCTTCTGGCCAAAATGATCGAAAAGCGGCAGTTTTCCACCTGGCTGCGTCAGCCCTCGCTGCAGCCAGTCGATCTGACCCTGCGTGGGACGTCTGCGCGTGCTGCCGGAATTCCCCGCCGTTTGTTCCGCTTTTTCAGCTGAATCCATTTCCCCCCGCTTCCGCTTGTTTGTGCGGCTGCTAACAATCGAATGGTACGGTAGAGTGGACGAGTCGCCAAGGGGATTAGCATGACAGCCTATATGATCTATGTGACCGCACCGAACGAGAATGAGGCGCTTAAAATTGCCCAAACCCTGGTTGATGAGCAATTGGTGGCTTGTGCGAACATGTTGCCGGGAATGACGTCGATCTATCGCTGGAACGGTGGAGTGCGGCAAGACCAAGAAGTGTCGCTGTTCCTGAAAACCACAGAG
>Ga0055584_100001610_pt1 | contig 22092 bp, 24 predicted proteins | sample OSDHelmetaG_FD_58716 | JGI IMG/M metagenome (GOLD analysis project Ga0055584, IMG submission 58716) | Pelagic marine sediment microbial communities from the LTER site Helgoland, North Sea, for post-phytoplankton bloom and carbon turnover... | ecosystem: Environmental > Aquatic > Marine >...
CTGCATCGCGTAAATAATTTTCAAAGCCTTGCTCGACAGGGCCGACGAGATGTAATTCGGCCTTGCCTTGGAGGGCTGAAAACGCCTTGAGCAGATTTGGGATGCCCTTACGAACGCCGACCTGACCGACAAAAACAATTCTCGGGATGTCTCGTTTTGTTCGGCGCACACCGGTATTGAAACGAGTCAGGTCAACGCCGTAGTTATTGATGATGAGTTTTTCCGATGAAACCCCGCGGTCGATGAAAGTTTTTGCTGCGAATTGAGAAGGCACCGCAATAGAATCGGCGAGATCATATTCCGCTAACTCTCTCTCGATAACCTGGTTTGACGCTATTGTGGCGCTGATCCCTAAGGAGTGATAGGCCCTGATAAGGACGTCGGTCTGGTGCTCAATATGGCTGGAGCCACGTTCAAGGACGACCTTTAATCCAGCGTCATGAGCTGCGGGAATGGCTTCGAGAGTGGCATTGCTCCATCCGACAAAGACGTCTGCGCTAGCCATATTCACCCTTGCCGCAAACCGACCAAACTGCCGGCCGACGAAGGCGTCGGGTTTATTGCCCAGCCGCAACTTGCTACCGAGCCTTTTAACAAGCTCAATCCTGACCGCACTCCGCATTGGCATATCTGTTCCGGTGACCTTCCGAACGGCCCAGGCCGGGTAGGGAGTTAGCAATTGATGAAGGGCGTTGTGGTCCTGTAATCCTCGTGCCAGTTCAAAGGCATGAAATCGACCGTGTGTTGAAACAATGACCTTCATCCGGCGGTTCCATGTTTCTTGATTATACTCGAGAACAGATCTGTCAGTATTTTAGCCTGATGCACACTCGAAAACGGAACAAGTTTATCGAGATCGAGCGATGGTTTAGAACCCTCAGTGAATACGTGTTCCAGGGCATCGTGTATTTCTGTTGCAGTCGCGCAGGTGAAGAATTCCGCACTCAGTTTTTGGGCAAGCATTACGGATTCATCTGTTTCTCCCGGATAGGAGAGGATTGGCCGTCCGGCGGCGAGTAATTCCAAAAGTTTGTGATGGAATAAGTTTGGTGGGTTCCGGATATAAATATTAACTTTCGCATTCCGTTGTCGGCGCCAAAGATCAGATGGTGTGAGCATGCCGAGATGTCTGATTTTTAGACTGTTCTCAAATTTGGAATTGGCGCGTTCCAAGACGCTGGTGTCACTGCCGGCATAGGAAACCTGTAAATTACCCGGAGGATTTGGCCAGCTAGCGATCCCGGTCAGCACGTCGAGAAGAATATCCGCGCTATAAAGGCTTCCCGTGATCAAAATTTCATTGCCGATTTCTGCGGATACACTCGTCGAGGCCATAAGAGATGGTGAGATGCCGTTATAAACTGTTTTGATTTCACGAGACTCGAATCCGGGATAGGTATCGATATGCGCTTTCGAAAGTACCGTAAAGGCGGCGGCATCTGTAAATCGATGGGCGGTTCTGATGCGAAAACCGGCTGGTAAAAACGCCTGCCAATTGTCTTTAATATCAGCTACCCATGGGCAATTGGCAGATTGTGCGATTGTTTGGTCCATGACCCAGCAGCTCGTATGACCAAAAATCGCCCATACAATCTGAGGCTTGAACGTTGACGCGATGATTGGCAGGAGCGCCGATGAAGGCGCTATCCAGTCGTGGTAGATGTTTCCCCTGATCAAATAATTAAAGCCGATAATTATTTGCCGAAAGGTGGCGGGAATCCTGCCGCTGCGGACAGAGGGCAGGATCGAACCCTCTTTAAATCCGCCGACGACGTAACAAAACGCAGACCAGTCGTGATTACCGATTTGATTGCCAAGTGTGGTTGGGTTGTCTCCATTTCCGTTTTGCTTGAGGGGCGGCGTTATCAGCAGGACTTGATGTCCTTCTTGGGACAGAATGTCAGCAAACGTTGTCCCCCGAAAGGCACAAACATGCTGCATTTCGGGATGACAAGCGTTAACGATTGTTATCCGCATCGATCAGGCAAAGACAGGAATTTGTGTTAGTGATTTTGCGCGGTCAACAAATCGGGTTTGCCACGCTTCTGATATAACTGGTCGCCAAAGGGTCCAGGCGAGATGGCTTTTCCCTTTGTTAAAGCGATCAAGGCATTTTTCCAACCAACTTGCGTTCCAGTAGCTGCGTTCCTGAAAACGCCTGTCCGAGATGGTGTCGTTTGCCAGTTGTTGCAGGCCTTTGGAGAACCAATGTTCCTGCGGCGGTAAAAATCCCTGCTTGTTCCAGCGCGTTCGAATGTCTTCAGGAAGAATCTTGACCATTGCCCCGCGTAACAGACGTTTCATTTGCGCTTCTCCAATTAACGTTTGGGTGGTGAGGTTCAAGACGAATTCCGCAATGCGGTGGTCACAAAATGGCAGTCTTACTTCTCTCGAATGCGCCATTGAATTCCGGTCGCCATATCGTAGTAAAGTTGGAAAATGGGCTTTGAAACTATCCTGATACAAAATTTCGGATAAGGCATTAAAACCCCTGGAAGGGTTTAGGGTCTCTGATCGCTTGAGCAGAGGTAACACCTTCTTGGTCAGTCCAAACAAGGTATCACTACCGAATTTCAGATATTGCGCTGCATACCATCTGAGCAATGTGGGAGCGTGGTCCTTGAGGCTTGTCTTGGCGCCGTTTAGGGCAAGAGGGTAGCGTTGTTCTATGGCTGCGGTTTCTTGCTGTTTCTGTGGGGTCTCGCCTTTGCCAAAGGTCTGAAGGTAGTAATTGAAATACTGCTCATATCCACCCAGCAGTTCATCTGCACCCTGACCATCCAAAAGAACCGTTATATTTTCTTCTTTGGCCTTTTTAAATACGCTCCATTGAGCGAACTGGCTGGTACTCCCCACTGACAATTCATTGTCCCAGATGAATTGATCGAGATTTTCCAAAAACCCTGATGTGGTTGGTTCGGTGAGGTGACTGACCACTCCGGTATGGTCGATGATTTTTTGTGCGAAAGGAAGTTCATCTTGCGCCGCGCCTGGAAAATGTCCGGTGAAGGTATGATAGGGGTGGTCGCCGCCGCGAAGTTGTTTTGAAACACACACAATCGAACTCAAATCCAATCCGCTTGATAGACACGAGCCAACTGGAACGTCGCTGCGTAGTAGTAACTTGGTCGAGTCAGTTAACAGGTCGCGAAACTGCGCGATAGCGTCCTCATCTTTGAGGTTTGAGTATTCTTGGCTGGGCGAGACATCCCAGTATCGCGAGATATCGATCGCGAGCTTGCTAACGTTGATTACGGCCATCTCACCGGGGAGTAGTTGCTGAATGCCGGAGAAGATCGTTTGCCGTTCGTCGTCAAGCCCTTCTCGCGGAGAAATCAGAAATCTCTGATGGAGGCTGTCATTTTGCTCAGCGCTTACCCCCTGCAGCGTAAGAAGTGCCTTATATTCTGAGGCGAAGGCGATCATGTCAGGTGTTTTTGCAAACAGAAACGGCTTCTCACCAAATCGATCACGCGCGCAAAAGACAATGTTCTCCCGTTGGTCGTAAATAGCGAAAGCAAACATACCATTTAGTTTCGTTAGACAATCACGCCCCCAGTGCATATCGGCTGCCAGAAGGACTTCAGTATCGCTGTGGGATTTAAGGGTGACGCCTGCCGCAGCTAGTTGTTGGGTGATTTCAAGATAGTTGTAGATTTCACCATTGAAGGTGATTACCGCTTTGTCACTGGGATCACACATTGGCTGGGCCCCAGCCTCCGTGGGGTCGATAATGGCAAGACGACGACGGCCCAATGTCACTGTGCCGCCGTCGTTACGCCATTCCTCAAATCCATCGGGGCCACGATGTTCCATTAAGCTCGTCATCGCCGTTACGGCGTTGGGATTAATTCCCCGATTGGCAATGATGCCCGCTATGCCGCACATACGACACCCGCTTGCAAAATGGGGGAGTTACAGCCTGACAAAATATGTTGGACCCCGGTGTGTCCTAATTGGTGATTCATTTTATCATCTAATACTGTTATTCATCGCACCTTGCGAGTCGTTGCAATGCTCCTTACATAGTCTGTTTCAAGTATGGCCGACCTTTCGTCCCTTTCTATCCTCTTTATCGGAGATCTAAACGATTATTCGAAGGGATATTCGCGACTTTGTGCGGCGCGCGAACTTGGTGTTCAGATTGAAGCTTTGTCTTCGATACCGGTACAGGCCGGGGATACGGGTTATGCGGAAATCTCGAGTTTTTTTAAGTTGGCTTGGAAGCTTGGCTTTCATCTCGATACCGAGAAGTTGAATCGTCGCATCGTTGAGAAGGCGACTGAACTCAATCCCGATGTCATTTGGATAGAAAAGGGCAATATGATTTGGCCAAGAACGTTGCGCAAATTGCGCCGTGTTTGTCCTAAGGCTCAATTGGTTTCCTATAGCGATGACGATATGTTCAACTCCTTAAACAGGACCTGGGCATATCGTTTCGGTGTAAAATATTACGATACGATTTTCACAACGAAATCCTATAACGCCAACGCCGATGAACTGCCTTCAATTGGCGCGCGTCGGGTTATTATGGTCGATAAGGCTTATGACCCGGCTCATCATATGCCAGTGGAATTGACCGACGATGAGCATGAGTGGTTAGCCGATGATGTTGGCTTTATCGGGAGTTTCGAACAACCGCGTGCAGATGACATGTTGTATCTGGCTCAAAACGGCGTTCGAATTCACGTTTGGGGCAATGGTTGGGAGTCTTATGATCCGAAAGAGCCGAACCTGGTTATCGAACGACGGGCTCTGGTAAATACAAATAACAATCCGCTTTATTCTAAAGGGATTTGTGCGACCAAAATCAATCTTGCGTTTTTTCGGAAAGCCAACCGGGATTTGCAAACTGATCGGAGTATCGAGATTCCGGCCTGTGGGGCCTTTATGATGGCCGAATATTCTGACGAGCATGCCGCTTTATTTGTTGAAGATAAGGAAGCGGTGTATTTTCGGTCGAGGGAAGAATTGCTTGAGAAGATCAAGTTTTATATTGCCCATGATGAAGAGCGTTTAAAAATTGCTGCGGCTGGTCGGCAGCGTTGTTTAGCTGATGATTACAGTCAAAAGGGTCGAATGAAGTTTATGGTTCAGGCAGTGGTGGAGGTTCACTAATCATATTAAGGATTGCGTTATTTAGTAACAAATGATAATAAATAACCGGTAGTTTGGTATTTTTTTAAAGAAGAGAACCGTTATGGGAAAATTTGTTATCGCACCGCATATGCGCCTTCAAGAATGGGTCGCAATCGAAAAAGGGTATTTTCACGATGCTGGATTGGAACATGAACTCGACAATGTGTTGGTCGGCCATGATGGAAAACTCCATGACCTCGGTGATAAGGTAGGCGCCTATCAAACCTTTGAAGAAGGCCGGACTTGTGACGTCAGCTCGGCCTGCCATTGGACGGTGAATGTTGCGGCGGCCTCGGGCCACGGAAAACTTTATGCCGATGCTTATTCTGTTTCACCCTGCGCGATTTTTGTCGCAGCAGACTCTGATATTCACACACCGGAAGATTTGGCTGATGTACCAATTTCGGTTGGTTATCAATCCGGAAGCCATTACTCGACAATTCAGGCTTTGGAACAGTTTCTGCCGACGGAGAAAATCAAACTTTCTTTTGCTGATGGGCTTTTGTTTAACCGCATGGAACTCCTTATCGACGGTAAGGTCCCGGCGGCGAGCCTATTTAGTGGTCCGTATTATTTCATGGAGCAGCTCGGTTTCCGCAAGGTAGCCGATACGTCATTCATGATGGCATCGATGGTTGCCGAGGATGCGGACATGGAAGATGTCAAAAAATATTTTGCCGCGCTTCGTCGTGCACAAGCGTACATCGACCTTCGCCCGGAGCTATATACCCATTATTACCGTGAGGAGTTTCCCGAAAGATTCCGGGACAAAATGGACACGAGGCTTTTTGGTCCAGGGGAAAGAATTGTCTTTGAACCATATTCCCGTGAAATCTTCGAAAATTCACAACAATGGATCGCCGAACGTGGCATCTTCGAAGATGGGAATTTAGGAGATCGAGATTATTCGGAGGCCATCGTTTCAGCCGCTGAATAAGATTTTCGTTTTTATCGGAGAAGGGACCGGGAAAATTTCCCGGTCTTTTTTTGTTCGGGGGTCGTAGGATATCAATTCAAACCGAATTTACGGGAGTTTTGCGATGGGAATGTTGATCGACGGAGAATGGGTGGATGATGACGCTAAATTCAGAAATGCTGAAGGTGGTGCATTCGTCCGACCAGAATCCAATTTTCGTAGTGCGGTGACCGCGGATGGTTCGTCGGAATTTCCTGCGGAGGCAGGTCGTTACCATTTGTTTCTTGCACCGAACTGTCCCTGGGCCCACCGTACCGAGCTGGTTCGGCGTATTAAAGGGCTCGAAGCGATCATCACAATTTCGCTCTCGGATATTCCGCGGACCCGGAGTTGGGCCTATAGCGAAGGGATTGGAAATGGACTGGATCCGATTGACGGGGTTTTTGAATTGCATCAGGCCTATCAGGCGGCCGATCCCAACTATACCGGTCGGGTTACCGTGCCGACACTTTGGGATAAGAAAAAATGGACCGTTGTGAACAATGAGTCTGCGGAAATCATTCGTATGCTCAACACCGAGTTTAACGAGTGGGGCGATGCTACGATTGATTTGTATCCCGAAAATCTGCGGGCGGAGATCGATGGTTATAATGACCGTATCTATACAACGCTGAATAATGGCGTGTATCGCTGTGGTTTTGCCAAATCCCAAGAAGCCTACGAGGAGGCTTATCACAATCTGTTCGATACGCTGGAATGGCTTGAAGAGCACCTGGGTTCACGTCGCTATCTTTGTGGAAATGTGATTACCGAGGCCGATTGGCGACTCTATACGACTCTGGTGCGTTTTGACTCTGTTTATTACGGCCATTTCAAATGCAGCAAATTCCGGATTTGTGATCAGCCAAACCTTTGGAACTACCTTAAGGATCTCTATCAGCAACCCGGCATTGCCGAGATAACTGATATGGACGGCATCAAGAAGGGCTATTGGGGCTACATAGCGAACGTTAATCCGTCAGGGATTGTGCCGTTAGGCCCTGAGGATTTCGATTTAAACGAACCGCATGATCGTTATCGCTTGGGACAAGCCGCTTAATCAGCCATCGCTAACCGTGCAACGGGTAAGGGCGCGGTTGGCGAGCATTGGACCGGATTTTTCACGATACATCTGCATGTAATCGGAATTCATATGAATTTCGAGCGCTGCTTCGTCGTCGTAGACTTCAAACAAATGAACCCGGTTTTCTGGATCATCCGGAATTAGGATATCGAATTGCTGGCAGCCGAGCTCATTTTTGAGAACCCGTGCTTTATGCTGATGGGCTAACTCAAGGTAGCCATCCATGGCGCCTTCGTTAAAATCAAGGGTGACAAATAGGGCAATACTCATAATGTTTTCTCCATGTGTTGCGTTTGCTGACCAAGGCTTTGGCGGTCAATAGAGGTACTCTTGATCAGGGCGTATACCTCTTTGCCCTCAACGAGCTGCATTTGATCTAATGACCATCTTGTTATTCTGACCCATAGCGGTACGCCGATATCGACACAGATATCGATATCATGGGATTCGGTACCATCATCATTGTTCCGGCGTTCGCCGATTTCACTGATTTTGCCGCTAAACACGTTGAGCTGGCTGACGTTGTCGGGCTTATCCAAGGCCAATGAGACATCGCGTGCCCGAATGCGGACTCGCGCCGTAATTCCAACGGGGGCCTGTACGCGTGGAACCCGAATGTTTTTGTCGTTAAAGGTGAGGTGGGTCAGGCCATATTCCTCATCATGTTTTTCAACGGTTGCCGCAATGACGGAACCAGCATCGTAACGCCCAGTCAGACGGCGCAGGTCGATTCGGCTTGTCAGCTCTTCGACCGGGCCTACTGCGGCGATCTCTCCATCATTGACGAGTACAAGTGTGTCAGCTAGCCGGATGATCTCGTCCATGGAATGGCTGACATAAATGATTGGAACATTGAAACGGTCCCGGACCATTTCAATGAAGGGAAGTATTTCCGATTTTCGCGCTGCATCGAGAGAGGCAAGGGGCTCATCCATGAGCAGGATATCGGGATTTGCGAGCAACGCTCGGCCTAATGCGACACGTTGCCGTTCGCCACCGGAGAGTGTTCGTGGCTTTTGATCCATCAGATGTCCGATGCCAAGGACAGAGATAACCTCTTCAAAATCGATCTGACGGGCGTTTTTCGGCGCGCGTTTGCGACCGTAATTCAAATTGCTGCGGATCGATAAATGGGGAAAGAGCCGACTTTCCTGAAAAACATAGCCGATACGGCGCTCATGGATTTTAAGATTAATTTTATGGTCAGAGTCAAAGAGAACCCGGCCATCAATTTTGATACGGCCACTATCCGGTGTTAACAGGCCTGCGATCATATTCACAATCGAGGTCTTGCCAGAACCTGATTGACCAAAGAGGGCAACAACGCCACGTGTTTGTGATTCAAACTGGGCGGAAACCCTGAAATTACCGAGTTGGCGGTTAATCTGGATCTGGATCATGACCCGTTTCCTATGCGGGCCTGCATGCGTCTGGCGAGGATTTCTGAACCAGCCAATGCCAGGAGGGCGATGACAACGGAAATAACTACGATGCGAAAGGCCGCTTCTTCACCACCAGGCACTTGAGAAAAGGCATAGAGCGCGATGGGCAAGGTGCGTGTTTCTCCGGGGATATTTGAAACGAATGTAATCGTGGCGCCGAATTCCCCGAGACAGCGGGCAAAACCAAGGATTCCGCCAACAATAATTCCGGGTAATGTGAGAGGAAGGGTCACCGTCAGAAAGACCGACACCGGATTGGCCCCAAGAGTTCTGGCGGCGGCCTCGAGCCTTTGATCGACGGCCTCCAAAGACAGGCGTATTGCCCGTACGATGAGGGGAAATGCCATTATGCCAGCTGCGACTGCGGCACCGCGCCAGGAGAAAGCAAATGTGATCCCGAAAACATCGTTGAGAAACTTACCGATAAAGCCCTGTCGACCCATGGTCACAAGCAGTACATAACCGATGACGACTGGTGGCAGGACGAGCGGTAAATGGATGATCCCATCAAACAAAAATTTTCCCGGAAAATCACAGCGCGCAAGAATCCAGGCGGTTCCGAGGGCAAGCGGCATGCTCCAAAGCATGGCCCAAACCGATATTTTGAGGCTTAGCCAAATTGCCTCGATTTCCAGAGGGGTGAAGATATCCATGGTTATTTCACGTCAAACCCAAACTTTTTGAAAATCAGCACTGCGTTTGGCGAACGCAAATAGTCAAAAAACTTTATGACGTCGGCTGTTTCGAACTGTTTTACAATACTTAGCGGGTAAATGATTGGGGAGTGGGTGTTTTCCGGAAAAGTATCGATGATTTTAACATCTTTAACCGCAATGACATCGCTGCGATAGACGACCCCAAACGGCACCTCAGCGCGTTGGATTAAAGCAAGAGCACTGCGGACGTCCGACGTTCGTGCCGTTTTACGGGCCAATTCGTTCCAGACACCAAGTGTTCTAAGGGCCTCTCTTGCATATATGCCGGCAGGTGCGTGGGCCGGATCGGCAATCGCGAGTCGATTATTTCCTAGCAGGGATGCGAGCGGAAAACCTTTTGCAATTTTGATCTTTAGATCTCCGGTTTCAGGTATCGCAAGAACAAGCCGATTGCCAAGAAAAGGTCGGTTTCGATCTTTGGCCAAGAGGCCCTTTGACGTAAGGCGTTTGGTCCATAATGGGCTCGCAGAGAGAAACAGAGAAACCGGCGCGCCATTTTCTATTTGTCGGGCGAGGGCACCGGAAGAAGCATAAGAAATTCTTATCCGAACTTTTTTATCTGGATAGGCCTTGATTGCTTCATTCAGAGCATCCGCAGTGCTGGCGGCGGCGAAAAACAGAATATTTTGCGCAAGGACAGAAGCGGAAGAAGACAAAACGCAGAGGATAAGGCTGATAAGCAGTGCAGGTTTAACCAAAAAAATCTCCAGCGGAATTTTGCGCGTTATATATCGTCGGATATAGCGCTTGCTGTCAACGCGATGATTGCGATGCGATTAATCGGTCTTTTTTGCCGCCTGTTGCAAGGCATCCAGGCTCTCTTGAATAACCTTCTCGTCAAGATCCCGCGTGATAAAAACGATCCGGGTGTCATGGTCATCACTTGGCCATTCAGGAAGTCGTACAGGATGATGAAAAACATGCTGAACGCCGTGAATGGCGACCGGATTTTCTTCACCATCGATATTAACGATGCCTTTGATCCGCAGCAGATTCTCGCCACGATGTGTGATCAAGGTCTGTATCCAGGCAACAAAGGCAGGCCACTCGATGGGCTCCTCATACCGCATACAGAAAGATGATATGCCGTCGCCGTGACGTTCCGGGTCGTGAATGTGTCCGTGCTCGTTGTGATCATGGTCGTTATGATTGTGTTCGTGGTCATGATCTTCTCGAAAGGCCTCGTCGCGAAGCCAGTTCTGGACATCGAAACTTTTGCTATCGGGATCGTATAAACCACAGCCAAACAAAGCGTCTGGCTCAATTTCACCATTTGCCGCTCGTAAGATATTTGTGCCTGGGTTTAAAGATTTGAGGCGGGTTTCGAGACTATCCATCGCGTCGGGTTCCGCCATATCGATCTTGGTCATAACGATCCGGTCAGCAACGGCAGCCTGTTTGCGCGGTTCTTCGTGACGGTCTAGCTGACCATGGCCAAATACCGCGTCAGCGGTGGATATAACGCCGTCCAGAAAGAATCTGGAAGCGATGATCGGGTCATTCATCAGCGTATGCAAGATAGGGGCGGGATCGGCGAGCCCCGTAGTTTCAATCAAGACACGCTTGAACTGGGTAACCTCACCTTTGACACGTTTCAGAAAGAGTTCACGCAGTGCGCGGCTCAAATCGCCCTGAACCGTACAGCACAGGCAACCGGTTGTCAGCTCAACCATATTCTCGTCCACAGAATCCACGAGCACGTGATCGATGCCGATATCGCCGAATTCATTTACCAGAACGGCGGTTTCCGCCATGTCAGGGTGTTTGAGGAGGGCGTTCAGGAGGGTCGTCTTGCCGCTACCCAGCCATCCGGTTAGAAGTGAGACTTGGATCGCGTCCTCAGGGCCTTGATGTGTACTCATTTGGTGTAAAGTTCCTTGGGGTCAATCTCGACATCGGCGATGACCTCTATCCCGTCTTCACCAACCTCATTGAAAAAACAGTTGTGACGCCCGGTATGGCAGGCAACGCCGGTCTGGTTGACCTGCAACAGAACAGTGTCTCCATCGCAATCAATGCGAAAATTAGTCAACATCTGGGTTTGCCCGGATTCTTCGCCCTTGCGCCAAAGCCTGTCGCGCGATCGCGAAAAGTAACAGACACGACCGTTCTGGAGGGTTTCAACGACAGCTTCCTCATTCATCCAGGCCATCATCAAAACTTCGCCGGTATCGTGTGTCTGGGCGATGGCCGGTACTAATCCGTTATCATCAAAGCGAATAGCATTGAGAGCACTGGTGATCGCCGTTTGTGAATAGGTTTTAGCGTTTTTGGACATAATAGGTTCTTTAAATATCAGCTGTTTGCATTCAAGCGTTCAAAGCCTTTCTTAAGATCAGCGATGAGGTCTTCCGGGTCTTCCAGGCCAGCATGAATGCGTAATGTGGGGCCATCCTTCTCCCACTGGTCCTTCGCGACAGTTCTGGTCGAAGCCGGGTTGGTCAGAAGGATCAGACTTTCAAACCCGCCCCAGCTGGCGCCCATTCCGTATAACTCCAATTCATCAAGCATCGCGGCCAGCGCAACCTCGGGATAAGGCTTGAGAACCACGCCAAATAGACCGCATGCGCCAGTGAAATCGCGTTTCCAGAGTTCATTGTGTGGATTACTGGAGAGAGCGGGGTGTAGAACCCGGTCAACTTCCGGGCGTTCTTCAAGCCATTGTGCGAGTTTAAGCCCGTTTTCATGATGCTGACGCATGCGGACGCCAATCGTCCGCATACCGCGCAAGGCGAGATAGACGTCGTCTGGACCAGAGCTAGCACCAAGGGCAGCTGCAGATCGTTTAATGCGTTCCCAATATTCATCCGTGGTCGTGATGATGCCCATCATTACGTCAGAATGACCGACGATATACTTCGTAGCAGCAATCACTGAGACATCAACACCATGCTCGAAGGGTTTGAAGAATACACCGCTTGACCAGGTATCATCGATCATGACAACACAATCGCGTTTGTGCGCTTCATCAGCAATAACGCGCACGTCCTGAAGTTCAAAGGTGAGCGATCCCGGCGATTCCATATAGACGATTTTGGTATTGCCCTGAATAAGATCTTTGATGTCGGCGCCGATTGTCGGATCGTAATAGGTTGTCTCAACGCCGAACCGGCCAAGGAAATTGTCGCAAAAACCTCTTGTGGGTCCATACACCGTGTCGACCATGAGCACATGATCCCCGGACCGCAGGAAAGCCAACATTGCTGCATTGATCGCCGCTAATCCAGAGCCCAGGCAGACCGAACGATCACCACCAAGAAGCGCTGCTGCTGCGGTCTCCAGCGCCTGATGTGTTGGAGTGCCATGCCGCCCGTAGGTAAAAACATCCTTTTCCCCCCGCCGGGTACGCAATTCACGGAATTCGGCGAGCGTGGAAGAGATTATCGTAGAGGCATGATACACCGGCGGATTAACGATGCCGTGGTTACTCTCGGGGTCACGGCCAGCAGTTGTTATAAGCGTGTCTTGTCTCATCGGCTCACAATCTGAATAGAAAAAATGCCCGCGCACGGACTCTCTACCGGCATCATGGCATTTGAGTGCGTTGGTTTAAAGCGATCCGTTAGGACTAGCGAGAAGATTATCCGGCCTCTAGCGGTAAATCAGTCCGCGTGCCCCATTCGGACCAGGAGCCATCATAAACCGCTACATTGGGTTTGTTCAGCACATGCATACCAAGGGCTAATACACAGGCGGTTACACCTGAGCCACAGATGGTCACAATAGGCTGATCCACATCGATGCCGGCATTTGCAAAGCGTGATTTAAGGCAGTGATCCGGGAGTAGGGTTTTGGTTTGTGGATCAATCAAATAATCAAATGGCAGGCTCATTGCGCCAGGAATATGGCCGGAGCGGCAACCAGGCCGCGGTTCAACTTCGGTCCCTCGAAATCGGCCCTCTGATCGAGCATCGAGAATTTGTTCTGATTTAGTATCGATATTCCGGAAAACGTCATCAGCTGACCGCATGAATGCATTATCAAGACTGGCAGAGTAAGTACATTCAGTCAGAACTGGGAGCTCGTTATTCAAGGGACGACCTTCTGCCATCCATTTGGGTAACCCACCATCTAAAACATAGACCTTTTCATGACCAAATGCTTGGAGCATCCACCACGGGCGGGCGGCTGAGAAAAGACCCATGCCATCGTATATAACCACGGTGGTATTGTTGCCGATCCCCAATGCCGCCATATGGCTTTCGAATTGATCTGCGCTTGGCATCATATGCGGTAGATTACTGGAGGTATCGGCAATTTGATCGATATCCCAATAAACCGCGCCAGGGATGTGGGCGTTATTATACTCACCGCGGCCGTTTCGGTTCATGGCCGGAAGATACCAGGAAGCATCGACTATGCGAACAGTGGTGTCGGTAAGCCGGTCTGCAAGCCAGTCTGTTGTTACCAAAGGTCGGTCTTGGGGGGCGCTCATCTGCGGCCTCGGCTGTTTCGTGCGGCGGAGTTATAGCGGAGTTGTTTAACCAGTGAAACGCTTTCTTAACTCTGTGCGTCTGGGGGTTAACCACATCACCGCGAGCATAATCTTGGGATCGAAATATTTCTTTGCATCTATATCGTTGCAAAGTTGAGACCAGGGCACCACGAGAGTTTCGATATCTTCGTCTTCTTGTTCGAGGCCGTGATAACCCCCGGCATTTGTTGTATCGGTTATGCCGCAATACATCGTGACAACCTCACTGAGCATTCCGGGACTCGAAAAGAATTCGCAGATATGGTGTAGCTCGGTGATCTCGCATCCTGCCTCTTCCTTTGTTTCCCGACGGGCGACCTCTTCGGGTCGTTAATTTTCTTCGACCAAGCCAGCGACGGATTCAACAAGCCAGGGATTGTGTTGAGCAGCCATAACGCCGACACGGAATTGGCGGATTACCACCACGTCATCGCGGATAGGGTCATAGGGCAGGATACCAACCGCATTGGCACGTAATACAACTTCGCGTGAAATAGGATTTGTCTGCCCACCTTCAAACAGCTTATGTTGCAAAATGAACTCATCGACCGTGAGGTGACCCCGATCGATTGGCTTTTTCTCGATTATTTCGACATCGTCTTTGTTCATTTGCACTGGTTTTCCGCGGGTTGTCAGGGTTAACTAAAATTCATCAAAAAATTCACTAAAATCTTTAGGGTATTTGGGCAAATTACCGATGAAATTTCAGCAAAATGCCAATGGAATTTCCGTAAAATTGTATTCTTCTATATTTAACAGTTCGAGTAACGGCATGAACGCAGCCAGTCAGCGTAACAGAGTAGTAGCGTATTAGGAGTAGTTATGTATCCGATTAGTAGTAACACAACCCATCTCTCGGAGGCATCAGAAGCAGATCGCGTATCGCCGAAACGTCTTTTGGTAAAGCAGCGACGAACCTTATTTGTGGCATTATTCAACTCTCTTAATCTGAGGTTATGGAATTGACCGAAGAGGCCAAAAAAGCCCTGAATGTAGCCGTGGAAGAGGTAAATGAGTTTCTGGGTGCGCACCCTCGTATTTAAAATTCAATATTTGGAAAATCTGTGGCCGTCATGGCGCGGGGTATTGGCGTTCAAATAGCTGACGATAACGGTGCCTCTGGGCTAAAAGCGGTAGCCCGTGACGCGCATGGATATCTGAAAGATCATCCGCGGATTGCGGAAATACCGTTAGGGAAAGCGGTGGGCAAACTCGTAAATGGGGTTTCAGCCCAGGGTGAAGGGACCAGGATCGATGATCTTGAAGCAATCCTGAAGCTGGCGAAACGGATTGGAGCCTTTGTTGAGAACCATCCCCGTCTTTCAGAATCAGAATTTGGCAATATCGTAAAGGATCTGGTCCGTGAGATCGTGGTCGCTGAAGAAACTGCGACCGCTAAGAAAACCAAGGAACCAGAGGTCGGGGCGTATTTGGTTGATCCAAACACACTGGATCAAGAGGAAGAAGATAAAATTGATCTGGCATTTGCCTGACCAGCTATAGGATCGATGTATCCGGGAGTTCATTAGGACACCCGGTTTTTTTGTACCTGCGGGTTGCCGGGTTTTTCATCTCAGCGCATGATAATCAATACAAGATAATTGATCTCTTTCAGGGAGAAGAAGGCACATGCAACCAGTTCGAATGTTTTGCTGGCATTTTATGGCATATCCCCATTTGCCGGACGATTTTGATAAGAATAATGAAAGTGGCTGGGTAACCGTTCCAAACAAATTGTGGGATGGCGAAAAATCACGGGGCCTGTATCAGGAATATCTCGGACAGCTCGCCTACGCCGATGAACTTGGTTTCGACGGTATGGTCCTCAACGAGCATCACCAGAACATTTATGGCTTGATGCCGTCGCCTAACCTGCTCGCCTCGGCGCTGACCCAGATTACCAAGAACGGTAAAATTGTTGTCTTGGGTAATCTACCGCCGCTGTATCTCAACCCCCTCAGGGTGGCTGAGGAATATGCAATGATCGACAATATGTCGAATGGTCGTCTGATTGCCGGTTTTGCGGTTGGCGGTGGACCGGAAGCCTTCAATTATAATGTCCCGTCACCACAGGGCCGCCGCCGTTTATGGGAGGCAATCGATCTGATAGTTAAAAGCTGGACTGATGACGGGCCGTTCTCGCACGAAGGCCCTTGCTATCCGATGCGTTACGTCAATATCTGGCCAAAACCGTTGCAACAGCCTCATCCCGATGTCTGGGTGCCTGGCTCGCGAAGTATTGAATCCATGGCGGAGGTGGCAAAGCGTGGCTATTGCTACTTCCTGTCGTCGCGCTCGCATGGTGGTGGAACCCGGATGGCCGCCAAGGAGTTTGCTGGTGTCATGAAGGATTACGGTAAGACCTATACGCCTTTCAAAATGGGTGTGTTGTTGTCGGTCTATGTTTCCGAAACAGACGAGCAGGCACGGGCAGAGTCTCAGGAAGGCATTTTCTACTTCCTGCGGAATTGTCTGAAAGGACATCTGCGCAAAGAGGGCAGGTCTATGACTTTTGGTCCCGGCGTGCCGTCACAGTCACTGAATTCCTGGGAGGCTTTCCTTGATTCATCGCGGGCGGCGGCCGGTGGCGAGCTTCTTGGTGACGCCAAGGACTGGGCAGACCTTGAGAGTAAGAACTCGATCATGGTGGGAAGCCCCGAAACGGTTCGCAAAAAGCTGTGGGAATTCGTTGAAGACGCAAAGGTTGGCAATCTCCTGATTCAGTTCCAATTCGGAAACATGAAGGACGAACTGGCTCGTAAGTCGATGAAGCTCTTTGCTGAAGAAGTCATGCCAGCGATGCGACGAGATTCAGCCGAGCTATTCGCGAAAGACTTCCCAATGCTCGATGAGATGGAGGCCGCCCTATGAGCCTGCGTAACATCGACGTTCAAGGCCGCACTGTACAGGTTTATGAAGCGGGGTCGGGTAATCCGGTTCTCTACCTCCATGGCATTTCTGATATGCACGGCTTGGTGGACGAGAATTGCGCGTTCCACGATGCTCTCGCGGAGAAATTCAGTGTGATCGCACCGGCGATGCCGGGCTGTGTCGGGTCTGATGAAGACAATTCTCTGGAGGGTATCGACGACCTTAGATTTCATACACTCGAAGTAATGGATACCTTGGATATAGACAGGATAGATATCGTCGGCAATTGCGTTGGTGGCTGGCTGGCGGCGGAGATTGCTGCGCATAATCCCGAGCGGGTCGGCAAATTGGCTATCATTAGCGCTCCCGGTCTGTTTATTTCAGGCGAACAGATCGGTGATCTCTTTATGGCTGTCCAGCCGCTTAACGGGAAAATCGATGATATCCGCCATATGATGTTTGCCGATGGTAACGGCGTATTGGCAGAAGAGTGGATACCCGACCAGCTAACCGGCAAACTTCAAGGCATGTTGCGTTATAAGACCTTCAGGTGCATCGCCCGGTTCGGCTTTAAACCACCATATTTCTATGATCAGAAACTGATTGATCGTTTGTACCGGTTTAAAGGCGATGCTCTTGTAGTTTGGGGCGGAGAGGATAGTTTCGTACCGATCAGTCATGCGACGGGGTATGGCGAATATTTGCCTAATGCCATTATCGAAATCATTGATGGTTGCGGACATGCGGTGCAGCTTGAGGCACCGGATGCAGTTGCTGAAAAAGTGACAGGTTTTCTCAGCTAGTACATTCTTAAGATAAACTTAGGAGCACGCTTCATGGCGTTGTTAATTGACTCACGAGACCTTGCCGGATTGTTTTCGGTTGAGGACGCGATTGATGCTGTCCGCAAAGGATTTACAGATCAGGGAAACGCGCCTTCCTTCAGTGCGCCCAAAACCCGTATTCAATATGAAGATCGTCGTATCACGGTTCACCCGGGAGGCTGCCCTACTCTGGAAGTCTCTGGGATGTTTATCCATGCCGAGCGGTTCACTTTCAAAGGAGATGCCCAGCAATATAACGGTGCCGGTCGGCGGGTTTACGTTGCCTACAATTCTGAGACCGCAGAACTACGAGCTATTATCGTTGGCTCCTTGCCGATTTATCCTTTCGATACGTTCGAAGAAAGTTTTGGCACGGAGACTTCCCTTACCAGTGCTGTCGGAACCGATTTGATTGCCAGGCCGGATTGCAAGGTTTTAGGGCTGTATGGAACAGGCCTTCAGGCCCGCCGCCATCTAGTCGCGATGAGTACTATACGACCCATCGAAGAAGTGCGGGTCTATAGCCGCTCAGCTGAAAATAGAGAAAATTTTGTTGGGGAAATGAAATCGCACTGTGATCTCGATATTCGCGCCGTCGACGACCCTCAGGAGGTTGCAACTGGAGCAGACCTGATTTGCTGTGCGACCAACACCAACGTTCCCGCGCTGTGTGGCGAATGGTTGTCACCTGGCCAGCATGTTACGTCGATCGTAAATTCCACGAAGGGTGTCAAAGAGCAGGCTGGTCTTGCCAAAACGCGACGGGAAATCGATGATGAGGTGGTGCGCTGTGCCGATATGATCCTGGTAAATATTCGCGAACAATCGATCGTTGAAGAACATGGTGATCTCTTTGAACCGGTAGAGCAGGGGATCACCCGCTGGGAAGATATGGTCGAGCTCGGCGAAATTCTTACCGGAAAAGCGAAAGGCCGGACGTCTGAGAATCAAATTACACTGTTCAAGCAGAATTCAGATCAGGGGGTTGGGTTTATGGGACTCGCGGGAATGGCTTGTGATATTGCGGAATCCAAAGGTATCGGGATAGAGATATAGAGATATCACAAGCTCGTGAGGAAACTTTTCTCTTCATTGATGGTCCCCATTTTCAAGCCATGAAATTATTCGCCCGAGTTTTGTTCACGCTACTCTTGTTAGCGCCGTCGCACGTCAATGCGGCGGATGTGAAGTCAGTGATACTGACATCCGAGCTGTAGCAGAAGGTGACAGGTTTACCGGTAATCAGCGGTTCAAACCTTTCTGAAAAAGATCTGGCGGGGCAAGTGGTATTAATCTCGTTTTTTGCGAGCTGGTGTTTACCCTGCAATATTGAGTTCAAGCATTTGAATGATTTTCAAGCTGCCTATCAGGGTAAGCCTTTGAAGATCATTGCCATAAACTATTTTGAAGTTCTCGGTGGTTTTAAAGAGGATGGTGAGAGACTAGAGCGCTTTGTGGATCGCCATAAGCCAACGTTTCATTTCCTAAAGGGCAATGATGCGTTGGCGAGACAGTTCGAGGATGTTCAGCGCATTCCTACCGTTTTTATTTTCGATCAAAATGGCCAAAAGGCTCTCCACTTTATCCATCGCTACAAACCGAAAAAAACCAATCCGACGACCGCAGAGCTGGAAACCGTGCTGAACAAACTTCTCGGAATGCCTAACCGAGATAACGCCCTAAAACACCCAAAGCGACATTGACCAGACCTATCCATAAATTGGTGGTCACGATAATTCTAATCTGATTAAGGTTTTTTCCGGATTCCGGGACGTTGTTGTCTGCCAATGCTTTTTTGAACCGGGCGTAAGGCGCAAACCAAAGATGCAGGTAGAGGGCGATCATCAGCCAACCGAGACCGTGCATAACGTGATAGGGAAGGGGCAGGTCCTTGAACCCGGAATAACCGGCAAAAACCATGTAATACCCCGTTGCCGGGAGCAACAAAACCGCGATCCAGACCCAGGGAAAAAATTTTTGAAATCCGCGGCTCCACAGGGCCACGCGCTCCGGCGGCTCCATTGGGCCCGCGGCCAATCGCATGACATAAACTGCAAAGAACATTCCACCGACCCATATGACGGCGGCGAGAAGATGCAAGGTAACTGCTGTAGCCATGGTAACCCCCAGTTATTCCGGCGGATGGGCCGGACTTGATTGCGTAAGACCGGTACTCTACGGTCCGCGCTTGATCTATCACGAGTAACGCTAACCCTGAAATTACGGAATCAAAAGCGAGCCGATGAAGTTTACCGGAACTGATACCTACGTCACGACAGATGATCTTAACATGGCCGTCAATGCCGCAATGACTCTAGAGCGTCCACTCCTAATCAAAGGGGAGCCAGGCACTGGCAAGACATTGCTGGCAATTGAGGTCGCACAGGCACTCGGTATGCCGTTGTTTGAATGGCATATTAAGTCGACGACCAAGGCCCGCCACGGGTTATACGAATATGATGCGGTCTCGCGCCTACGAGATTCCCAGCTAGGTGTTGAGGGTGTTTCAGAGATTAGAAACTACATCGATAAAGGGCCTCTTTGGCACGGTTTTGAATGCGATCAGCAATCGGTCGTTTTGATTGATGAAATTGATAAAGCCGATATCGAGTTTCCAAATGATTTGTTGCAGGAGCTCGATCGAATGGAATTCTCCGTCTATGAAACCCAGGAAACCATCAAGGCAAAACACCGCCCCTTGATGATCATTACCTCAAACAATGAAAAGGAATTACCGGACGCCTTTTTGCGGCGTTGTTTTTTCCATTACATCCAGTTTCCGGAACATGAAACGATGGAGAAGATCGTCCATGTCCATTTTCCTGAGATCAAACAGCAACTCCTCAAAGAAGCGCTCGATGTATTTTACTCCTTGCGCGATGTGAACGGCATAAAGAAGAAGCCTTCAACGTCTGAGTTGCTGGACTGGATCAAATTGCTACTGGTGGAGGACATCGACGCCGATGCAATTAAAACCGACTCCTCAAAAGCGATACCTCAGCTTTATGGCGCGCTTCTAAAAAATGAACAGGATGTGCACATGTTTGAGCGGCTGGCTTTTCTCTCCCGACGTCAGGGTTGATTTGAGCTAACCGATGTTCGTCGACTTTTTCTACGAGCTCCGCAATATTAAAATTCCGGTCACCATCCGGGAATATTTGATGTTGCTGGAAGCCATGGAAAAAGGCATTTGCGAGGCTAATGTTGATGATTTTTACTACCTAGCCCGTTCAGCGCTTGTTAAAGACGAGCGTAACTTTGACCGTTTCGATCAGGCCTTTGGCTCATTTTTTCGTGGGCTTGAGCGCAAAAGCGCCGAGTTCTTTGATGACGCCATCCCCGATTCCTGGCTTCGCGCCCTTACACAACGGGTGTTCAGCGAGGAGGAGTTAGAGAAGCTCGAGAAACTTGGCTTTGAAGAGCTGATGGAGGAACTTCAGAAACGACTGGCTGAACAGGATAAACCACATTCCGGTGGCAATAAGTGGATTGGCACGGGAGGCACGTCGCCCTTTGGGCATGGTGGGCAGAATCCGACCGGTGTGCGCATTGGCGGTGAAGGCGGCGGCAGTGCGACTAAGGTGTGGAAGAAGCGTGAGTTTCGCAATCTCACTGGCGAAGTAGAGATCGGAACCCGTAACATTAAGGTCGCGTTGCGTCGCCTGCGTAAATTTGCTCGGGAGGGGGCCCAGGATGAGTTTGATTTAGATGAAACGATTTCCTCGACGGCCCGCAACGCTGGAATTCTTGATGTAAAAATGCGCGCGGAGCGCCGTAACCGGGTAAAGGTCCTGATGTTCATCGATGTCGGCGGCACAATGGATCCACATGTGAAAGTCAGCGAAGAACTGTTCTCTGCCTCAAAGGCTGAATTCAAACATCTCGAGTATTTTTACTTCCACAATTTTCTTTATGAGCGGGTTTGGCGCGACAATCGACGGGGTCGAAGTGAGTTTCTGCCAACCTGGGAAGTGCTCAACACCTATAGCTCGGATTACAAGGTCATCTTTGTCGGCGACGCAACAATGAGTCCTTATGAAGTCACCGAATCTGGGGGTTCCGTAGAGCATTGGAATGATGAAGCCGGCGCTGTTTGGTTCCAGAGATTATTGGAACAATTTCCGGATACGGTTTGGCTCAACCCGGAATCACCGGAAAGATGGCCACAAACGATGTCGACGCAGTTGATCTATAAGTTGATTGGTGGCCGGATGTTTCCCATGACTTTAAATGGTCTTGATCGTGCTATGGATACGTTGCGTAAGCGTAGTGGTTCAACGCTGCAGCCGATACGCCCTTATTAGAGAGTGATAAACTATGCCGATCATTCGAACGACTGATGTTGAAGATGTTCCTCTGCACGATGACGCGACTTATCGGACGCTTGTCGGAGATGATGAAGGCTCGACGCCGGTAAGGCTTGGACTACAGACCTCACCGCCAGGTTTTAATACCGGTGTTCATTGGCATCCCTATATGGAAATCGTCATCGTACTCGAGGGCGAAGGTGAAGCATGGATCGATGGGGAGGGCGACATTGCGCCAATCGGTCCCGGGACGACGATGGTTTTTCCACCAACTGTCAAA
>Ga0055584_100001611_pt1 | contig 22087 bp, 20 predicted proteins | sample OSDHelmetaG_FD_58716 | JGI IMG/M metagenome (GOLD analysis project Ga0055584, IMG submission 58716) | Pelagic marine sediment microbial communities from the LTER site Helgoland, North Sea, for post-phytoplankton bloom and carbon turnover... | ecosystem: Environmental > Aquatic > Marine >...
TAGAGCCAAAGGCAGAGTACTGACGGACGGGGGTTCAAATCCCCCCGCCTCCACCAATTTTGCTTCCAATCATGACAAGAACGACTCTATAGCTGTTTTTATATAAAAAAGAAGTCCTCTTAATCTCCTACCACTTCACGAGCTCTTCTGAAAATGCCTGTAGTATCGTCATTCCAGATGCTCAATAATCCTGTGTATCCTTCTTCAACACGTTGTGCAAAAGCGTCTGGTGTGTAAGATGTCATCATACTTGGATAATTTCCGCGAGTTGCCTGCGCTAAGACTTCTAAACAACCTGCCTCTCCTAACTCGGAGCTACCTAGATCTCCACTAAGGCTGCCAATACCACAAGATAGAAAGCTGTAGCCACCGACTTCAGCAACTTCATAGGCTTGTGTAATGGCATGGCCATCTTCAAGCATATAGACAGTAATGAATTTTCCATCTGGGTTTTGTGGGCTCCATACATCGACGCCTAGACCTTCCATATAACCTGATAAGTAGGCGGCCATTGCTGCTGAACTAATGTGTGGGAATACAATACCGTCACCGCCGTGCTCAAGAACTTCGTTGATACGCTGTAAAGTGAGCTCGTAACCTGCATCATCTATGGTTGGAATTCGAACCAGAAGTGTAGGGCGATCCGCAGGGGGTACTCTTGAAATACCTTCTACAAGCACATCGATGGCTGCAGTTGTGTAGATTCCTTCAAGATTTAGGAAGAGATAATCAAGTTGCTCATTGCTTGCAAGTTCTTCAGCCATATCAACTGAGTACACGCCTTCATTACCTGGAACGAAAACCCCATAGATATTACCGCCATTGTCTAATATATCGATAATGTAAGAGCCCTCACCGACATAATCTACTTGTGCGTTAGCGTGCCCTGAGTATGAAACACCAGAGGTGAGAATCAATAAGGCGAGAACCGTTGTAATTTTATTATTATATTTCATGTAACTACTTCTCCAATAAGTTTAATTGTCAGTACATCCGCGCGTTATGCTATTCACCTTTTCACAGCGCAAGATTTAACTAGCGGTGCATCAAGGGTTTAGCTCGAAGTCTCAGTGTCCTGTGATGATAATCTTTACTCATCGGGGTGCACGATGTAGACCTGAGTGAGAGTCACCTCCACGGCCCCGGATATGGCCGTGTTGGCACCGGTCTCGGGATCCGGATACGCATCCGCCAACCGTTTCAGTGCAGTGTACTCCGATGCAGAGGAGCTCTGACCGTAGTTCTGATGATGCGAAGACCAACTAGTTCTGAACCGGTGATTGTACTGCTCTATATCGACATATCCCCCCATCAGCCCTTGCGCCACTTGCGACGTTAGCTTGAGTTGAAACTGGAGATCCTTAAAAATGTGGTAGCCATCAAGCACTCCGGGCTGTGACCATGGGATTTTTGCCTGAGCAATCGGCTCAGTGGTCAGCACACCATCAACGATCTTACCTTTAACCTCCTCAACGAAGCTTTGGCCCCAACGGGCATCGACTCGTTGCGTGCCACCAGCACTAAAACCCTCGCCAGTGCCGTCAGCGAGGAGGTTATCGAGGCCTCGGTAAGTAGTGACGGTTACGTCGTCGTCATTGACGAGATCATCCACACCCGACAGCTCGATCATCCAGCGGTTAGAGCCATTGTTAATCATGAAACTGTTTTCGAAAAGCCAATACTGGCCGTCATTGCGGTAGCCCGTAATACAACCGAGTGCACGGTATAGCTGATTATCTATTCCCTCTTCACCGGCCGGGTTCCTAAAATCATCAGCGCTAACTTCACCATCTAGATTCAGGCCGTAGGATACATTCCCCTGTGCCTCGTAATAAGGTAAAGAACCATATATGTCTGTCGTCGCTGTATTAGTATGATACTGATAGGCCTCAATCATGAGTCGAGTATCAACTACTGTCCGCTCTACATTGCTATCCTCGGGGAACTGTTGTGCGAAGAGGTCGCGCGAGCCCCGTCTGTTCATACCTTGAGGACACTCTGTGCTCGCTTCAGTTTCATAGATTGCCCAATGCCTTTCTGTCAGCACGAAGCCGATTCGGCCATCTTGTTGATGTGGTTCGGGCAGCTCGGCTGTTGCCGCACCTGCAACCGCCAACATGGTGCTAAAAACTGCGAAAGAAAGCACTTGAGGTGTTTTGATAGCATTCCAAACTTGTGGCATTGATAATCTCTCCTTCGTAGATAATGGTATCATCACACTCATCTCCTAAAATGATTATTTTGAAAAACGTCTCGCAATACGAACGCTTTGTAGCCGTTGCGTGAGCCAGTGAATTCCCCGAACGCATCGCCATAGGTAACGCCAGGTCCTTGGTCACCGCTGTAAGTGTATACCGGCCTGCTGCGGTAAGCCCAAACATGCAGCGTGCCTTCTTCGTCTTCGGCGGAACGGCGTCCTGTGTTTGGATCAATTGCCATCACACTCCAAAGACTACTCTCACTCTTGGCACCGGCGTACGCTACAACATAGGGAAAGGTCTCACGACACACCTCGGGTTCACCACCACCGCATATAGCCATACGATATTCCTGTGCCGAATCGGGGTGATCGCAAGCGAGCTGTGCAACGGAATCGTCCCTGCAGTTATAAAGGTATACCGTTCTGCCGCGGGCATCGGCCAGAACCTGCCCCCCAAAGGCCGCATCTTGTACGGTGAACTCATCGGGCGGAGTCACAGCTCGTTGCGTGTAAACATTATGCCACCCTGGCACATCGCTACCGGCAAAGCTGCGACTTCGAGTATCTCTGTTATGGGTGTACAGCGGCTTAGCTCTGAAGACCCATTGATTAATTCCAGAGGAATGTTCAATGATTGTCCACTCACCGCTGTCTACTGTAACCTGAGGTGCACGGACGGGAGTCCAATTGTTCAAACACTCTCCATGACAATTACTTCGTTCCAAAACTATGTTTTATCAAATGGTTTAGAAGTTGTAGGCAGTGCCTTTTCTGTTATATTCACCGCCATTATTTTTATTGTGGCACTCTGTTTGTGCTTCTACGCAAAAGCTATGCATAAAAATGGGGTCTTAAAATAATAATGTCTCACCAATCCAATATGGCCATAAAATAATTTTTAACTCTTTGGTCAAATAATTATTCTCTTGCTCTAATTTTTATATCTTATAAATAGCTAGCCATCGTCTAACAATATTGCCAAAATCAGATTAAGTCTCAAAACTAAAATAGGTATTCAATATGAAACGGCGCGGGTTTTTAAGAAGTTCATTAGCAGTTGGTGTCACGTCTTCTATAACGGGTCTAACTAGTTGTATTGATGCCTCATCTAAATTTTCCGCAGACCTGACTGATTTAAGTGCAAGCGAATTATCGATTGCCATTCGAGACAAACATGCAAGTTGTGTCGAAGTCATGCAGGCCTATCTCAATCGAATTCAAACTTATAATCCTGTTTACAATGCCATTATTAGCATGGCGGATGACGATGACTTGCTCAACCAAGCCTTTGATGCTGATCAGGCTCTCTCACGAGGGGAATATCACGGGTGGATGCATGGTATGCCGCATGCTGTAAAAGATCTTATTCCGGTAGCAGGTTTACGATTTACCAGTGGCTCACTTATGTTCGCTGATCAAATAGCCCAGGATGACCAAGCAATTGTCACTAGCATGCGTGATGCGGGTGCAATCATTATTGGTAAAACCAATGTGCCAGAATTTGGCTTTGGTTCGCAATCGTATAACCCTATATTTGGTGCAACTAGCAGTGCATATAATCCAAACCTTACTGCTGGAGGCAGTAGCGGTGGCGCTGCAAGCGGTCTTGCTACGCACATGCTGCCAGTAGCGGACGGTGGTGACATGATGGGCTCATTACGCAATCCGGGAGCCTTTAATAATATTATTGGCTTTAGACCCAGTTCAAACCTTGTCGACGGCATAGCGCCTGAACCTCGCCTTCTTTCAACTTTAGGCCCCATGGGTCGAAACACAGAAGATACCATCCGTCTGTTGAAGACTATTTCTGCTAGCCCAGTAGCAGAACAGTTCTCTCCTTTGAACCTTCAAGACATCAAGTTAGCTTGGATGGGTGACTTTGATGGTTACCTCCCAATGGAGCCAGGTATTCTTGATTTGTGTGAGTCGAATATTATGACTCTTGCTGAGGCTGGCGCCAATGTCGAAAACATAATGCCAGTAATAGATTTGCCAGACCTTTGGTTTTCCTGGACTACATTACGTCATAATTCACGTGAGGGCATGCTGGATTTTTATAACAATCCAACAACTAACTCTCTACTCAAACCGGAGGTAGTTTGGGAAATTGAGCAATACCTTAGCCTGAGTGAGAACGATGTCGCTCGTGCGAATATGATTCGAGGGAATTGGTATAGAGAATTAGACGACTTGTTTACAAGTCACGATTTTTTAGTGCTGCCGACTTCACAAGTATTTCCTTATTCAAAAGAAACACCTTGGCCTACTGAGATAAATGGTCGTGCGATGGACACCTATCACCGTTGGATGGAAGTTACTTTATATGCCAGTCTCGGCGGATTGCCCACTGTCAATGTCCCTGTCGGTTTTGATAACCAAGGCAGGCCAATGGGAATGCAGATTATTGGTAATTACGGTGAAGATCAGAAAGTACTTGAGTTTGCTCTGGCCTATGAACAAATCACTGACCACTTAGCGCAAAGACCAAACCTCATTGCGGCAAACTAGAAAAATATATTTTAAGAAGATAGAGGAAATGCAGAAATGATTATAAAGAGAAAAGTCTACTCCGCTTTATTTGTCTTGGCCTTAGGCTCCAGTAGTATCTTGGCCCAAGGCCAAACCTTTGATTTGGCCATTTCAAATGGTCGTGTGATGGATCCGGAAACAGGCCTTGATGCTATACGGTCGATCGGCATACGTGATGGGCAGATTGTTGCTATTGAAGAAGGTCCTCTATCTGGAGAGGTCAACATAGATGCAAGCGGCCTAGTCGTCGCCCCTGGATTTATTGATATACACACCCATGGCATGAACGATGAAAGTAATCGTTTGGCAGTGGCTGATGGTGTAACAACAGCACTTGAATTAGAAGTGGGTGTCTATCCGGTTGCTCCATGGTACGCCGAGCAGGAAGGGAAATATTTCACCAATTACGGCGCCTCGGTCGGACACATTCCTACCAGGATGAAGTTAAAACACAATATCGATATCGGCTCCTGGATGACGGCCTCTGCCGAAGATAATATTCAGGATCTGGCACCTGCCTACGCATTTGAACCTGCTGATGCTGCAGAAATTGAACGCTTACAATCTTTAATCCGTGAAGGCATTGAACAAGGTGCTCTCGGCATTGGTATGGGTGTCACCTATACACCGGCAGCAACACGTCGTGAAATTCTCAATATTTTTAGAACCAGCGCAGCTTTGAATGCGCCCATTTTTATCCATATGCGAAGTACTGATAATAGAGAAAAACTCGAACCGTTAAATGAGGTGATCAGTAATGTGGCTGTAACTGGTGCATCTGTGCACGTCGTCCACATTAATAGCAGCGGCCTTGATGATGCCCCGCTTATGGTACAAATGCTTCGCGATGCGAGACAGCGCGGACTTGATATCTCAACGGAAACCTATCCTTATAATGCAAGCTCTACAAGGCTTGAATCGGCATTATATAGCGGGGATTGGCTGGCGCGATCAGGGCAAGAATACTCTAGCCTTATGTGGGTAGAAACAGGTGAACGCCTAAACGCTGAAACCTTTCAAGAGTATCGTGAGATTGGCGGGTTTATCGTTGACTATAGTCAGAAAGAAGAAAATATTCGGTGGTTAGTCTCACAACCTGATGTGATTATTGGTTCTGACGGCATACCATTTGTAGATGGGCGTGCACATCCACGAGGTGCAGGCACTTTTTCAAGGGTGCTTGGCTTATATGTGCGTGAAGAAAATTTACTTTCTCTCATGACCGCCCTGAGCAAAATGACTATTCTGCCTGCAAAGCGGCTTGAGACTGTCGCGCCCGCCATGATGCGCAAAGGTCGTATTCAAGTAGGTGCTGATGCAGACATTACAATATTTAATGCCGAAACAATTATTGATCATGCGACCTTCCTTGAACCAGCGCAGTCATCTAGTGGAATTATGCATGTTATTGTAAATGGCGTTCCAGTTATTCGTGATGCAGTCTTGAATGACAGCGTGCATCCGGGTCAACCAATAAGAGGCGCGGCAGCGGAATAATTTATTTATTATTCTAGGACCAGACAATATCCCGATACACCTCGGGATCAGTGTCGCCCTCGGTTGAAAACAACATGACAGACGAATCAGAGTTAAACTTTAATTCTTCTTTGATGGTACTAAAATTTTTATTAGAAAGGATTTCGAATAATGCACCAAGTGTTACCGAGCCTGATTCTCCTGAAGTAACCCGCTGATCGCCAGCTAAAGGATTACCTAACACTCTCATCCCTCTGCGTGCGATATCGTCAGAGCAAGCAATGAATGCACTGGCAGCTGATTTTAATATATCCCATGCTATTAAACTTGGTTTACCACAGGCGAGCCCGGCCATAATCGTGAGCAGATCGCCCTCCACTCTGGTCAGTTCATTCATTCTTTTAGACTCATATAAACATGGTGCCCCTTGCGCCTCAACAACAATAAATTTAGGCATAGGTCTATCAGATAAGTTGCATAGATGAGCCAGAATTGCTGCCGGTAATGAGCCTACACCAGCTTGCACAAATACATGAGTAGGCCAGATAGTTTGCTCTTGCTGTAAATATTCAGTTACCAAGGTAAAGTAACCTTGCATAATCTGTAATGGAATTTTTTCGTAACCCTGCCAAGCGGTATCTTGTATTAGTATCCAGCCCTCTTTTTGTGCCTGTTGATTGGCATAATTCACAGTATCATCATAATTTTGAGCTGTGATTGAGGCTTCAGCTGCATAATTTTTTATTGCTTCCAATCTAGCTGGAGATGATCCTTTAGGCATATACACCACAGCTTTACAGCCAAATAATTTTGCGGACCAGGCTACAGCTCTGCCATGGTTGCCATCCGTTGCCGTGACAAAAGTGATGTGTTGATACATTGCTTGCTTATCAACTATTTTACTGAAGGTTATGTCTTCTTCATTAAGCCCAAGAAAATCACCTAAGTATTTTGCGATAGCAAAACTCGCGCCCAAGACCTTGAATGCATTTAAATCGAAACGCTTACTTTCATCTTTAATAAGAATGTCTTTTATACCTAAATAGTCTGCAAGGCTGGATAACTTAACCAGCGGTGTTGGGGCGTAATTTGGCAGACTGCTATGAAAATTAAATACAGTATTCGCCCTTTGCTTATCAGCAAAAGCAAAGGCTGACGAATCAAGAGTTTCAGGAATGGTATTTAGCAGGCAGGTGATTGCTTCTTTATTTGTAGATTGCTCATTCATAGATTACTTATTCATAGCTTGTTCAAGAGGGCATTAAAGCCATTATTAGAAGCCATTTCAACTTTGACTCTCCCAGGGAATAATTCTCAACATTTTGCAAAAAAAAAGTTTTTTTAATTAATCACTAGCCAAAAACTGAGTAAATTGTAAGAATTAGAGACATTCGCAAAACCTATATCTAGAATAATAATTCTACAAAGAGGAAAACCACATGATTCTCCGGAATATTCCTTTAATTAATGTCTTTGGCTTTATTGCTGCAGTTCTCTTCAGCTCTGGTCTGCTTGCGCAGGAAATTGATTTTTCAGGTGACTGGCGTCCGCTCTATCATGAAGATCTCCCTGAACGTATACCCGGGCCCCATCTTGCTGACTATTCCGGCATGCCTATCAATGATGCCGCAAGATTGCGTGGTGATAGCTACAACCCAAATCGCATCTCTGTAGTGAGTGAGTATATCTGTCGGCAGCATGGCGGCGATTATTCTATGAGAGGGGCTGCAGACTTGAGAATTGATCGAGTCGTCGACCCACAAACTCAACAACCTATAGCGTTTAAAACTCGAATCGGCTTCATGGGCATGCAGCGCACTATCTGGTTAAACAATCCAGAACGCCCTGCAGATATTGCACCTCATACTTTCCCAGGATTCTCCACCGGTAGTTTTGACGGCAACATGCTAAACATCCTTACCACAGATTTTAAGGAAAGCTATTTGCGCCGTAATGGTCTGGCTGCTAGTAGTGAGAGAACGACTACTGAACATTGGGTTATGCATGGAGACTACCTAACAGTGGTCACGGTTATTGACGACCCTATATTTATGACAGAACCCATGGTGAGAAGTCAGACATGGGTGAAAGATGTCTCTGCCAGGCAGGCGCCTAGTTCTTGCCAAGTTATTCAGGAGTTACCGGTTAATGCTCTCGGCCAGATTGTTCCTCATTTCTTACCTGATCAAAACCCGTGGTTAATGGAGTTTGCCGAACGATATCGCCTCCCTTACTCGGGGACTCGTGGCGGCATAGAAACCATGTATCCCGAATACATGGATACCATGGAAGCACCCGTTGGTGATGCTGAGTTTTGTATAGAAGAGTGCATGTAAACCATTTCACATAGAGTTAAAGAATTCCAATAACGGAGCAATGTTATGTTCAAACCTCAATTTCTAATGTCCTGTCTGATGAAGAGTTGCTGTTTCTTTCTTCTGTTTGGAGGCTTCGCAACAGCGGCCGAGATGGGCCAGGAACTTAATTTATTTCATGTAAAAGGTCAGGTTTATGTGGTCGATGGTGCAGGCGTTAATATCACCGTACAAATTGGTGAAGAAGCTATCGTGTTTGTTGACACCCCCGACCCTGAATATATTGATGAAATGATGTCCCTGATACGGGAGATCTCTAATTCCCCTGTGCGCTATGTTATTACTACCGCGCTTGACCCTATTCATCTAGCAAGCAATGACATCATGAATAATATGGGTTTTAGAGGTTTTGGTGGCAGAGGTGCTGGTGTTGCAGTTGCCATTGGCGGTAACACCTCTGGTGTCACTTTGCTCGCTCATGAAAATGTACTTAACCGCTTTTATCTAACAGAAAATGATGTCGAAAGTCTTACTCTTACAACCACTTACTTTACACCAACTTTTGACTTTTACATGAATGACGAAGGCATTGCTGTTTACCACATGCCAAATGCACATACAGACGGCGACAGCATTATTTTCTTCAGAAGCTCGGATGTCATCAGCCTCGGCGACCTTCTGGTACAAGGCCAATTTCCTGATATCGATATCAGCAAAGGTGGCAGTGTTAATGGCTTTATAGAAGCCCTTAATTTTACACTGGAGCTTATGATTCCCGGTGTTAATGCTGAAGGTGGAACTTATGCTGTTCCCGGTCATGGCCGTATTGGTGACGAAATCGATGTCGTTGAATATCGCAATATGCTGGTCATCGTTAGAGATCGCATCCAGTACCAAATAGAACAAGGGATGAGCTTAAATCAAGTTCTTGCCAGTAATCCAACGCTTGATTACAACACTGAATATGGTGGCACACGTGGTGGTCCTAGCAGCACTGAATTCATTACCGCTATCTACCAAAGTCTATTAGAAGGGATGGAATAAGCCATGAGAAATATTAATTTACTAATTTTGCTTATAGGACTGACTTCGTCTTTAGCAAATGCTCAACAAGAACCTTTAAATGAGTCTTTGATTTCTGCAACTTTAACCATTGAAACTACAGCTATTGCTGCCAGAGCTGATGCGCCAATAGATTTAACTGGCACGTGGGTTTCCATCGTCTCTGAAGACTGGCGCTGGCGAATGACAACTCCTCTAATTGGAGATTTTGCCAACATTCCGGAGAATGAGGCCGCCAGAGAAATTGGCATGGCCTGGACGCCTGAAACAAATGTCGGCAACGAATGCATTGCCTATGGAGCTCCTGGCATTATGCACCGACCTGGTCGAATCAAAATAAGCTGGGAAGATGACATAACACTCAAAATGGAATTTGATGCAGGCATGCAAACACGAATGTTTTATTTTGATGAAACGATGGCTCCAGGCGCACCATCAAGACAGGGGCATACTCTGGCTAAATGGGAAGATCCACCTGCACCTACCAGTGTTAATGGTCTGCGGATCGGTCAGACACGACGCGTAGGCACAACAACCAGGTCGCTGGAAGCGCTTACCAGCAATCTTATCCCCGGTTACTTACGTAAAAACGGCATCCCACATAGCGACCAGACAAAAGTCACTGAATACTTTGATCTATTTGAAACACCTGCAGGCGTGACCTGGTTTGTAGATACCATTATTGTTGAAGATCCTGTTTATCTTGTGGAGCCCTGGGTAACCACCATGCACTTCATGAAGGAAACCGATGATTCCAAATGGAACCCACAAGAATGTTTTGTTATGCATGAGAATGAACTTTAAAACATTAATTACCAAATCTATTATTACAGGCTTCATCTTAGGAACAATATTTTTTGTAATAGCGCCGTTTGGCTTAGGCATATATCTAATTGAAATTATGAAACCAGTATTAACTCCTGGCGTTTCATTGATTCAACTGCTAGGCCAAACTATTGTTAATCCCGCCTACTTGTTTTTTTCGCTATTTTTTAATGGATTGATATACTCAATCCTAGTGCTAATTATTCTGATGACGCATTCCCATATCAATTCTCGATAGAAATGGCATTTATCTTTTATTGGGGATTGCTAATTACCCCTTTTAATTTTTAACGGAATAATTGAATAACTTGCTGATTTTGAAAGTTCTTATTCTTCTATGGGTATTTCTTCAGCAGTAATATTGGTTCTAACATCGACCGTTGGATCGTCAAATAACTTATTATAATTTTTAAAAATGGATGATATTTTTTTCGAAAGCTCAAGCGCCATTTCCAGTTTCGTCTCCGCTAAAATAATGATTAATTGATTCTTTGACCAATGACCAGGAACATCTGCTTTTCGCAGAACCTTATCAAATATTTTTCTAATATTTTTATAGACAAGTCTTTTATTATTTCTCAAATATTTATATTGATTGGTTAGCTCTATTTCCAGTTTTATCGTTATTAAACTGCCCGGACGTTGATATATTTTGCAGCGCTCTGACTCAATTTGTAAAAGTTTTTCCAGCAATGCTCGGTTTGCCAAACCAGTTTCGGGATCTTCTATAATTCCCTTCTCTAACTCTAGCTGACTGGATAAAAAGTCTTTTTCTGCTTTGTCTTTAAAAAATGCAAAGGCATAAGACAACATAGAAACAACAACAAAAACAATTAACACCCGAGAGATAAGCGACGGAGAATATTGACTATTATCAAAACCGAATGGACTAAATAAATAAATTCCAAGAACCAGCAATAAGAGACTCAACACTGAATAAGGACCAACGACATTTCCCTGAAGAAACAATGCCACTGAAGGGAAGATCAATAAAATAACTGGACCAGTACCATTAGTTCCTCCTGTGTAAAAAAAATAAATACAGAGTATGGCCATTAGTAATGTGGTGAAATGCTTGGCTAGCCAGTCTGCACCTGTAATCCAAATACAACCCAGACCAATAATTGTGGTTAATGCAAAACTAAATAAAGTAAAAGCGTAACTGATCTCTTGGCGGGCAAGAGCGACAATACTGAATATAATAAGAGTGGCTACTGCTACTAGACCAAATATAGAACACATGATGAAATTAACATCATCAGCCTGAAGTGTATCTGTCCTAGATTCTTTCTGATCTTCGCGGCCATCATAAAGCAGCCAAAAATTCTTTATTCTTTTAGCCGTATCATTAATATGCATTGCTTATCACGATATTCATACAAATATTTTGAATTATCTATTAGACTTCAATACTACTATGAAGATACCCAAACGTCCGAGTAAGAGCTTAGAAGTTTTAAAATCATGGCTATAGCTGTTCTGCTCTCTATGATCCATTCTATGGTTTATTTAATACATTGTTTAATTAAATAACAATAGCCAATTCAAGTATTGAGGTTGTTATAACGATCCAAACAGAATAATCGATCACGCATAGTTGAGTTTGACTTGTAGAGTGTTAGCTACAACCCTGTGTGATAGCAAAATGATATCTTAATCAGAGAACATTGCGCTGACTGAACCTAAACCTGATATTCGTGCTTCAAAATTATCACCAGCGTTCACTTCGACCATAGGGCCAAGCGCACCACTTAAAATAATATCTCCGGCACGTAAAGGGTATTTTGTTAAGGCCATAGTATTTGCCAGCCAAAGTACTGCATTAATTGGATTGCCCATACAGGCAGACCCACTCCCCTCAGATACTTTTTCACCAGAACGCTCTAGTACCATTTCGCAGACTATAAGATCAATTTGATCCAGTTTGCATTGAGAGTTTCCTAAAACGAACAAGCCGGATGAACCATTATCGGCAACTGTATCAGCATAAGTGATGTCCCAATTTTTAATACGACTACCGACAATTTCTAATGCTGGTGATACATAAGCGATAGCATCAATAACGTCCTCGATTGCATTCTCTTTCTGGTTTAAATCTTTTGCTAAGACAAAGGCAATTTCAGCTTCTATTTTGGTTTGCATGACATCAGATAGATTTATTTGAGTTCCTTCCTTTCGCAACATATCAGCATACAGAATCCCATAGTCTGGTTGATCTACACCCAATTGTTCTTGCACTACCTTTGAGGTCAGGCCAATTTTTCGCCCAACTATTTTACGACCTTGCTTTAGAAAAAACTCTGTATTGAAGGCTTGAATAGCATATGCGCTTTCTGGATTTTGACCTGAAATAAGCTCACGAATAGGTTCACAAGCCAACCCTGTTTCTTGCGCTTTTCGCAGAACTTTTGCGGCTTGTTGAATTTCCTGGTCAAGCATTTTTGTTAGTCTTTATCTCAATCAGGTAATTCGAAAACATACAAAGCATTTCCAGTGCTGGGGAAACGGATCCTTTGTGTCAATATCGACGGAACGGTTCGTGGACTGCCTCCACCGAGGCCTGTTGGCACAGCAATATATTGTTTACCATTCGCACTGAAACTTATTGGATGGCCTTGAACAGAAGTCCCAAGACGTGTTTGCCAAAGTGTTTCGCCTGACTCAAGGTCTAAGGCCCTAAACGTTCTGTCCAAGTCGCCAACAAATGCCAGGTTACCTCCAGTTGTTAGCACACCAGTCAAAAAAGAAGCTGGCTGTTCATAAGACCATAGCTCTTCCATAGTGCGCACATCAAAAGCTGCCACCTTGCCAACATTCCCATTGCTACCAGGCATTGCAGACCAGCGTCGGTTTGCGTTTGTGCCACCACCCCCAACAATATATTGAGTTTCTCGTCCCCTTATTTCGACACAGCTTTGACTTAGAGGTAAAACAATACTTTCTGTCCCCGGGTGGTAACTCATGGGATGCCAGTTTTTGCCTCCGGCTGTGGAAGGACAGGCTTGCATCCATTCACCTACTCTTTGTTCTACAATATCGTTACGGTATTGCGGTCTGCCAGTTTCAGGATTAAAACTTTCAAATACATTTTGAAATAGCGTTTCCTGATGATCAATGTAAGCACCGGTTTCTCTGTTTAATTTCCAAAGGATGCCATGTTTGCCTGCCGAAAAAACCAGCTTTTCACCATCAAGATCTACCAATACCCGTTCAAATACTTCATCCAGATCAAAGGTTTCTCCGGGCACATGTTGGTAATACCAAGTTAACTCTCCAGTATCTGCGTCTAATGCTAAGGTCGAATTTGAATAGAGCGCGTCATCATAAACGCTCATATCACGACTTGCTGCTACCCAAGGTTTTGCTTGGGAAACCCCTATATAAACCAGGTTTAATTCTGCATCAAAACTGGGTGTTATCCAGGTATCTGTGCCTGCTCGAAACAAATCATCAACGCCTCCCCAGCTATCCCCTCCAGGTTCGCCAGCTTGGGCAATTGTACTAAAGCGCCAAAGCAAGCTGCCATCATCAGCATCGTAGGCACTGACAAAACACTTCTGTTCGTTAAAGGTTGTGCAGCCGGACAAACCCGTAAAAATTTTGCCATTACCGACAATGGGCCCACTGGTATTAATAAAACCCTCAGCAATTTGAATTCTCCACGCTTCCTCACCATTGACTGCATTGACTGCAACGATTCCACCCGAAGGTGTATTAACAATGAGATTATCTTCATAAATAGCCATGCCTCGCATGGTGCCAGCCCTACCCCCTAAACTCTGCTCCCATATGAGATCACCTGTATCGCCTCTTAATGCCTGAATTTTATTGCCAGGGCTAAATAAATAGAGAATGCCATCATGCACCAGTGGAGAAGTTTGATTCGAAGCGATATCACTCATAGACCAAATCCATGCCAAACGCAGATCGTTGACATTTTCCTGGTTAATCTGGTCAAGCGCGCTGTAACTCCATGCCTGATGGCTGCCACGTATCATTAACCAATCTTCAGGGCTAGGATTACGTAATTCTTCATCGCTGACTGTCCGATAATCTGGCACCTGCCCAACTACTGTTACCCCTGTAGGGCCAAATTGCTCAACTGTTCCAGTACCCGGTTGGCTTCTTGCGTTCGCAATACTGTTAATAAAAATGTCTGAATCGACAAGTAATGGTATATCTCCTGCGACAGCACCATTGGCAGAAAGAATGAAAGCTATAATGCCAAGATAGGTTTCATCCGATAAACCTCCTACATTAGTAGGCGGCATTGACGTTTTAATCGAATCAAATAATTCAGAAGTAGAGATATTTCCCCAAACACCTAAGAAAGGTAAATCTTTTAAAGCCGGCACGAGTCCACTACCACTTAAATCTGCTTGATGACAGGCGTTTGAACAATTGACCTGATAAGCCTGCAAACCCAAAGCTACCTGCTCCTCAGTAAATGTAGACAGTTGTTCTAGATCAGGTTCTTGGCCATTCGCTGTATTGAATAATAGAGCTAATCCAAACGCGAAGAATGTTATTAGTGTTGATGTCGCTGATAATGGCTTCTTATGCATCTTTTGCATCTTTTTTGTCCATATTTACTGATCTAATTCAGCAGGCTAGCATAATCAGCACCTAAAATTAAATTTTGTAATAAAGTCGTGATAAGAGCTTTTCTTATTATATTGCTGGGAATAAATTGCCTACCAAGGAATTTCATTTCCGTCCCACCCTAAGAACTGAATATTATCGTCAGTAAGGCTATCTCTTTCTATTAAAGCCAATAACTGATCCGTGACAAACTCAGGCTTGAATAATTTGTTTTGACTGACATATTTTTGAAATGGCTTTGACAAAGGGGTGTCTGTTGTTCCGGGATGAAAAACCAAAAATCGAGTACCTTTAAGCACTCTTTCATATTCAATAGCAGCTGTTTTTAATAGCATATTCAATGCTGCTTTGGATCCACGATAGGCGTACCAGCCGCCTTTCCGATTATCCTCAATACTACCGATTCTTGCGCTAAATACTGTTACCAAACAACCCTGCTCATTTGCTAAAACTGGCTTAAGGTATTTGATCCAAAGCATGGGAATTATTGCATTAACCTCAAACACCTTATGCAGATTTTCAGCAGTGACATCTTCAATACGTTTTTCTGGCTGGAATTGAGTATCATGAAGAATCCCGTTACAAATAAATACGCGACTTATTTGTCCTTTATGAACTTTTAGTTGTTCACAAATTTCGCGTATTGATGCTTCAGCATAATCACAATTAAAACGACTTACTTTATTGCTGAATCCTGTTTCAACATTGTCAGAAAACTGTCGACCAATAGTAACAATCTCAGTAAAACTCTCATCATTACCTAAGCGCTTAATTAACGAAATTGCAATTTTGCTGTTAGCACCAATAACAATAGCAACATTGTTAGCGTTTTCTTCACTTGTGGAATTGCCTAACATTAGTGTTTATAACTCAGGTTTTGTTGAGGTTTTTGTGGTGCACGCTGTACAGCGTTTTTGTCCGGTAAGTAACCACGAAATTGAATACCGGTTTTTTGCAAATATCCTATATGCAATATCTGAAAACCAACGAATAATCGGCCAGCGTAACAAGGCTAGCCAAGGTTTTCGGCCAACTGTGCGCCAAGCTTGATGGGTGACATCAAGACCAAAGATCATTGATCCATCCTCATATAATCCATGCAAATATTTATCCGCTTTTACAGGATCAATAGACGGATAACGAGCCGCAAAGTCTGCCGCATGGATATCTTCAAATATGAGATTACCCTCAAGGTCTAACTCCCCCAGCATTTTCATTTCGGCAGCACAAAGCGGACAATAACCATCAAAAAATAATGTAAGTTTCATATTCTTATATTTAAGACCAATAGTTAAAACCCGAAGTTAACGCTAATTATCAACATCATTAGATGCATAGTCACAACACAAAATGTTAACCAGAAACGAAGCTTTAGATAAGCACGATAAATGTCTTTATAAAGTAATTTTGCCTCAATAGACTCAAAGATAAAAACAGATAAATAAGCTAAGCCTAGTAAGCCAATAGACAATACTTGATATTCATTAAACAGCAACAGGGATATCCAGGCTGCTAATGCAAGCATATTTGTCACTACAAGCAACAGAGCTACTTTTAAGGTGTAGTCTTTATTAAGCAACCTTCCCCAGAATGCTCCACATAAGAAGCTTAATATCACGGCACTATAGAAAACAAATATGAGTTTAGGCTGAACCGCTAAATCCATATCGCTCATGATAGCGTTCAAGAAAGCGGCCAAAAGCGATGCCATAAATGGCAACAATCCGGCAACACCTAATGCTGTAATTATTGGTTTTGTAGTCATGACTATATCTTGTTTTATTAAACTAGATACGAAGTAAGGAGAGAATCGGTTCTTCTATTATTGATCAGCCACATCAATCAATACAATTTCACAGTTTGTCTGCGCCGTGATGGTAATGGTATTAGTTTTAATAACTTCAGCCCCATCACCCTTATTTAAGGTCTTTTTGAATTCGTTATCATTTACTTCAAAGCTTCCATTTGAAGCTAATATGTATGCCTGATGATTAATGTCATGTTCAATCACTGAACCTTTTCTTAATTTACCCCCGAAAATACGGGCTCTTTGGTTGATAAATAAAGCCTTATTTTTATCCTCAGAGTATCCTGACACCAGCATTGGCAATGCTCCTTCTACTGGCTTATTTGGAAATTTTTTACTCTCCCAGCGCGGCTCTATATTCATTTTATTTGTTTTGATCCAAATCTGATAAAAGCTAAGAGGCTCTTTGCTGCGGTTAAATTCTGAGTGAACTACTCCTTTGCCAGCACTCATAACCTGCACTTCGCCATTTGTTGTTACACCTTTATTACCTTTGTTATCTTCATGGGTAATAGCGCCAGTTCTCACATAGCTAATAATTTCCATATTTCTGTGTGGGTGAGGTGGAAAACCAAATCCAGGTTTAACCCAATCGTCATTGATAACGAGAAGCGAACCGAAGCCGGTGCGCCTGGGATTGTAGTAATTAGCAAAACTAAAGTGATGACTTGACTTAAGCCAGCCGTGGCTGGCTTTACCTAAACTTGTATAGGGATATAGTGTAATCATTTATTTTTTGAATAAGTATTAATAGCGAAAAGTATAGGTGAACTTCAATGAAAGATTAGAATTTGTTGAAGAAAAATTATTATCTTTATCGATATCTTGAGCGCCATAATTAAAAACCAAAAATGCTTCCTGGCCAGATTCCGGTATCCAGTTCAAGCGACTATTGAAACCCATGTTTTCTGAGACATTGTCATATTGTAAAAAGTTAGACCATGACCACCTGGCATTAAAAGCGACATTAGCCTTCACACTGATCAATCGCACCTTGAAATCACCCGCCGGTAATTTGATAGAGTTTTCACTGTAGTTTAAACCCAGTTCATATTGCCGAGTCGGTCGCCAAGTTGAATTGAAACCAAGCTGTAAACGGTCACCATTATAAAATTCTCCAACTTGAAGGTTAAAAGTGCTTGAAAATGCTCGCTGCGTAGCAGAATTGGGAAAAAACAACCATTCATAAAACTCATATTCTCCAGCAGGAATTACAACAGAACGACTGCCGTCAGATGCTCTGAAAATGGTAAAGTCATTCAATAAGACTTCACGATTTCTTACAATTTTAGAAAATAATTTATCGTTCGTTTGATTAAACAAGCCCATTCGCACAGCCAACTGCTCTGAACTCAATCGTCCGGTAGAAAGCAGTTCAGCTCGATAGGCTTCAGCACCTACATAGAAGTTTCTAAGGTAACTGCCACTGTCAAGTCGATATACATAACCACCATCCAAGGCTAAATCTTGAATCCCAGTACGATTAACAAAACCAACAGCTGGATCAAAGTTTTCCTCAATCCTGCTATAAACCGCTGCGCCACGCCAGCCTGTCTGGTTGGGCGAACTTAAACTTAAACTGTAAGCCAGATCATCACCCTGCTTACCCTCGGTATCGGTTTTTTGTATCCAGGCATTGGCTTCTATAGTTTTATTATTGGGTAACTGAGAGTTTCGATAGCGGAAATCGGTGCCTATCAAAGTACTGTCAAGATTAGATTGCGGATCTCCATCGGTCAGTATGATGCCGACTTGCGATTCCGCTAGAACATTCCTTACCGCTCGACCAACAAATATCTCACTACCTTCCACGCCATTAAGCATGTCTTCATCTTGCGAAACCACCAGTGAACCGACATTAAAATTACCCACTCTCCCGCTAAGCTTGCCCCCAACTTCGATGTCTACCGGGGCACCACTTGCACTCAAGCCAATGCGACGTGAGAAAAAGGGTCGAGCATTTTGTTGACTGGCGCCTTGTAAAGCCGAGTTCCCAGTTCCATCAGTACCGCTGAAGCCGTAGGTCCCTATTTTTCCAAACTCGAATATATCTGAATCACGTAAAAAGAAATCCCGTTGTTCAGGGAAAAATAAAGAGAATCTTGTTAAATTAACTTGTCGACTGTCGACAGCGGCAGCAGAGAAATCAGTATTGATAGTTAATGCAGCATTCAATGCCGGGGTGACTTTATAAAACAGATCAAGTGTTGGTTCAAAATTCTCGTCCACGCCAGCAAAGGGACCGCTGCCAAATATTCTCTCTCGTCGTAAGGTAACTCCCGGCACTATATCCAGGCCTATTCCCTGTTGCATACCCGTCATGCCAGTTGCTATGCCAGCTTGCCCGGGGTTATCTTGTCGATCTCGAGAGGACCAGGCAATTCGCTCATTATTACGTGGTATATTTCGAAGAAAATTAATACCCCATTCCGTATTGTCCGGATTAAATGATAAGGTTTGAAAAGGAATTCGAATTTCTGTGGTCCAGCCTTGATCATCTAAAGTGCTTTCTCCCTGCCAGACACCCTGCCAGTTAGCTTCTATATCTGTAGGTGTCTTATAAATGCCATCCCAGCGCACACCATTGGGATTAGTTCCAAAGCGGTAGCCACTACGTCGATCAAGATAAGTATCAAATTGAACTAAAAACCAATCATCAGATCTTATACTGGCATTCTGAGTTAGTACCTGGGCGGTTATTTCTTCAGCTTGGTCATCCCACATTCGAGCACTAACAAAGACCGCATCTTCAGTGTAATAAATTCGAACTTCGGTTCGTTGTGATGGTCCGGCAAACTCAAAGGGATTCACCTGATGCAAATCAGTAATTAGCGTCGCCTGTTGCCATATTGATTCATCTAAAACACCATCGATAATGGCCTCTTCAGACAACTTAGCCATTTCAAACCGTTTGGAGTCGAGATAGATCGGATCTTGCGCCAAAGCATGCAATGGCAAGCACAATAGAAAACAATAAAATATAAATTTATTCATATACTGCAATTGGTTAATTTTACTTTGCTATTTTGGGGAGCTTTAGAAGATTTTGAGCTAGCAATAATCACAATGGCGGCTAGTTTAAATTAAAGAAGTTAATTAGCAATACTAAAGCCTCTATTAAGCGCCATTAGACTCTATTATCCATATTATTTTCATACTTAACTCTCTATTTTAACAATACATTAAGTTTTGAACTTGTATTGATTGCAATGCTTTAGGGAAAACCAAGGCATCATCATCAACATCAGTTAGGCCTACCCTCACGTCTATACAGATATTGAAACAATTGATACTAATAAGCCCTCTAATTCACTATCGCTGACGTGTTTTTTCATTTATCTTAAGTCATATTTTTTTTTAGCTTTTCTAAGGGAACCTTCTATGCAAGCCCTATTTATTAAATGTTTAGTCGCCACGCTTATCTTTGTTGGCTTCATTTCATATATCTGGCCACCGGCAATATGGTTACTCGTGCTTGTAGTTCCTCTTGGCGCTTTGGGTTTTTACGACATGATCCAGACTAAACACAGCCTTCGCCGCAACTTTCCTTTGTATGGAAGAGGCCGTTGGTATGCGGAAAAGTTACGCCCCTTTATCCGGCAGTATTTTATCGAATCCGATACTGACGGAGCCCCTATTAGCCGAATTTTCCGAAATGTGGTTTATCAGCGCTCAAAAAAGGAAATAGAATCCGTTCCCTTTGGTACAAGGTTAGATACTTACCGCAGCGGTTATGAATGGTTTGGTCACTCCTTGGCAGCCATGGATACAACAGAAATAAACCCTGATTTAAGAGTCAAGGTTGGGGGCCCAGATTGCAAACAACCCTATTCAGCTAGCATCCTTAATATATCTGCCATGAGTTTTGGCTCCTTAAGTTCTAATGCCATATTAGCGCTAAATAAGGGCGCTAAATTAGGAGGCTTTGCTCACAATACCGGCGAAGGTGGTCTGAGCCCATATCACTTGAAAAATGGCGGCGACATCATTTGGCAAATCGGCACGGGATATTTTGGATGCCGTGACAATAACGGCCATTTCAACCCGGAGTTGTTTAAGGAAAAAACCAGTATAGAATCCGTGAAAATGATTGAGATAAAACTTTCTCAAGGTGCCAAACCTGGTCATGGTGGCATTCTACCCGCTGAAAAAAACACCCTTGAAATTGCCGAAATCCGGGGCGTGGAACCCTATACTCAAGTCAATTCCCCGCCCGCTCATAGTGCTTTTAATACACCCTTAGGCTTAACAGCATTCATTGCACAATTACGTGAGCTCTCAGGAGGCAAGCCAATAGGCTTTAAGCTAGCAATCGGTCATAAAAGTGAGTTTATCGCTATTTGTAAGGCCATGGTAAAAAGCGGTATTACACCCGATTTTATTACCGTGGACGGAGGTGAAGGTGGCACAGGAGCGGCGCCACTGGAATATACCAATTCAGTTGGGATGCCATTGCGTGAGGCTGTAGCATTTGTTGCTGATAGCCTTAATGGTTTTGGGATACGTGAAAAAATTAAAATTATAGCTGCCGGGAAAATAATATCCGGATTCCATTTAGTTAAAAATATGGCGCTTGGTGCTGATATCTGTAACAGCGCCAGAGGCATGATGCTAGCGCTTGGTTGTGTACACTCTTTGATCTGTAATACCAATCATTGCCCATCTGGTGTGGCGACACAGAATCCAAAACTGGTTAATGGGTTAGATGTTTCTGATAAGGCAGTACGGGTTTTTAATTTCCATAAAAATACTGTTCACGCGACTGCTGAAGTTATTGCTTCAGGAAATCTATCACACACTTCTGCACTTAATCGTAGCCATGTTTACCGACGCATTAACCAGCATGAAATTAAACGCTATGACCAAATATTTCCCTACATCCAAAATAACTGTCTACAAGAAGGCAATATCCGTGATGATTTCAAACTCATTATGGAAGAGTCTAATGCTGACTCGTTTGAACCTCATATCCCCTTAACTAGAGTGGGAAATGAGACCACTAAAATTGAACCTCTAACGTAAAGAAAAAATAATAAAATTAAATAACTGCCTAGAGTTTATTGTCAGCATCAGTCCTATTTAAAGGTTGACTTGATTCATTAATTCATTAAATTGACGCCACTATATAGAAACTAATTACAGAGAAAATTTATGAGCGACTCATTTAGCGCGATTGTTTTTGATAATGTCGATGATGTAAAAAAAGGTAGACTCACTGAGTTATCTTTATCTGATTTGCCTGATGAAAAAGTACATATTGATGTGGCTTAT
>Ga0055584_100001612_pt1 | contig 22084 bp, 24 predicted proteins | sample OSDHelmetaG_FD_58716 | JGI IMG/M metagenome (GOLD analysis project Ga0055584, IMG submission 58716) | Pelagic marine sediment microbial communities from the LTER site Helgoland, North Sea, for post-phytoplankton bloom and carbon turnover... | ecosystem: Environmental > Aquatic > Marine >...
TATCTTCACCAGTATAAACCGCACGAACACCCCGCAGCGCCTCAGCCTTTGATACATCAATCGACACAATCTCGGCGCTGGCGTGGGGAGACCGCAGAATTGCAGCGTGAAGCGTTCCCTTTGGTACCGGGTAATGGTCGGCAAAGCGCGCCCTTCCGGTTAAAAGACAGCTGTCTTCAACCCGCTCGACGCTTTGTCCTACGTACTTCTCAATCTCTGCCTGCTGCGCCAACGCACTTTCTCCCGTCAAATATGTTCGTGATTACGTGGTATTTTAAAGGATGCCTTTTTCCTCGAGAAACGCCAAGACACCATCGCGGCATTCTTCTGGCTTCTGAATCTGCATAAGATGTCCCGTGCCTGGTACTGTCTGATAGACATAACCACCATCCTCCGCCAAAGCCTTATTGGCAAAGGCAGGACCCGGCGCGCCCTTTGCTTCTGGATCACAGCCGAACAGCTTCACGACCCCGCCGATATCTTTGGCGCTTGGCCATAAATTGAGAGTCATCGCCTGAATATAGATCGAGGCTTCAAATTCGCGCGGACAGGACAGCGTCCAGTCTCCCGCTTCTTCGTCCTTTCTCAGGACAGACCGCGCCATCAGCTCGTGTGCGCCCTCGACCCAGCTCGCATGCGCTCTCGTATCTTTATAATGTTGCGCGAGCTCGTCAGGGTCCTTGAAACGGTCGGGACGTCCCATCGCCCATTCATAAAGCCGCTGTTCAAACACATCCATGCGTTCATATTCACGGTGCCCCTTAGGCGGGACGTTCGGTGGATCAAACAGGATCAGCGCATCCCATTTAAAGCCAAGCTCGCAGGCATGCTTCATCGCCGTGCGCCCCGACATTGAATGGAAAATGCCGATATTGGTCTTCTCATCACAACGCGCATTTACCTCGCGGAAGACCCGATCAAGATCGAGCGTCATCTGGGCATAGTTATGGGCGGGCAGGCCTGATTCAGCCGTGGGGTTTTGGCCGTGATTGCGGAAATCAAAAATAGCCAGATCAAACTGGTCCTGAAACAGGCTCCAGAACGGGAAATACCCATCTGCTGCAAAGCCATTGCCATTGCCGAGAATAATTCTCGGGCCATCGGGATTACCGTGCATACGGACGCGGATGGTAGCGCCATCGCCCATCGTCAATTCAAGCGTTTCGCGCGGTGTGGGTATTTGAAATGTCATCAGGATATAAACTCGACTTATCGTGAAAAATTCATGTTGGTGATGTAAAGCAAACGCGCCGCGAAATCGACCCCTCATCAAAATTGATGACGGGATGACGCAGGCAGCACATGCCTGTATAGCTAGCTAATCCTTGCAACCGGGTTCCTATGTCCTTCCGTCTTCTTGTCTTTTTGAGTTGCACCTCACTGGTGCTCAATACCATGGCGTTTATGACGATTACGCCGGTATTGCCCATTCTGTTCACCGAATGGAACCTGACAGAAACCGAAGCCGGTTTGCTGGGCGGCGCCTTCTTTATTGGCTACGTCACCTCGGTGCCGGTGCTGGTCACATTGACCGACCGTATATTGCCGAAAAAAATATATGTCTTTGCAGGTCTTATCGGCGCTGGCTCCTGCTTCGGGTTTGCCTATCTGGCCGATGATCTGTGGTCGGGCGTCATATTCCGGATGTTGACGGGCGTTGGCGTCGCGGGAACCTATATGCCGGCACTCAAAGCCATCGTCGATAGTCTCGAAGAACCGGAACGCAGCAGAGCCTCAAGCTATTACACATCGGTCTACGCCGTCGGTACCGCCGTTTCCATTCTCTCGGCGGGCTATGTCACCGAATATTGGGGCTGGGAAGCCGCCTTTACTGTCGCCGGGTTCGGCATCTGTATCGCCTTGATCATTGGAATTCTCGCACTCCCTGCCGGGAAAATCACGAAGCGCACCCAGAGCCAGATCGACGACTTCAAACGCGTCTTCCGTAATCGCCCGGTGATGGTCAATATCACCTCCTATTTTGGTCATTTGTGGGAAGTGTTTTCCAACCGGGTGTGGATCGTCACCTTCCTGGTTTTTGCGGAAGCCTCGCAACCCGGTAGCTTCATCATTTCGACCACCTGGCTCGCAACACTGGTCGCGCTGATAGGGGTTCCGGCCGCGATGTATTGTGGCGAACTGGCGGCGCGTCACGGACGGGAGCCTATCATTCGGATCAGTATGATTTCTGCGGTTGTCGTCGGGATTGCCGTGGCCTTCACGACCAGCGCACCGCTTTGGGTGATTATGATCCTGGCGCTCGCTTACGGCATGACCAGCTATTCTGACACCGGCACCATCAACACCGGGACAGTCGCCGCAGCCGAACAGGAAGTTCGCGGCGCAACAATGGCTGTCCATGCCAGTGTCGGGTTTGCAGGAGGTGTCCTCGGCTCGCTTGCCATTGGCGCAACATTGCAGGCAACCGGCGGCAAAGACTCTGCCGATGCCTGGACAGCCGCATTTCTTGTGATGGCGATGGGCTCCGCCTTTGGCTACATCATCCGCTGGTGGTTTGGCCGCAAACAGAGCGCCTAACCATCGACACTCGGGCGTTTCGATACGAGCGCATACCAACGCTGCAAATTCTGGCAATTGTCTGGAATGCTCAGCTTTAAAAAGGCCGCAAAATCGATTGTGCATAAAGTTGTAATATCGGCGACCGAAAAACTGTCTCCCGCGACATACTCATTCTCGGCGAGCTGTGACTCAAACTTTTCATAAAACAGCTCAAGCCGCGCCTGCCCGCGGTCGATCAGTTCCGGAATTTATTCGAGGGTTTTGGAATAGCCGGCCAGAGAGCGGTCGGCAAAAGAACCTTTAGAATTTCGATAATATTCCGAAATCGCCTGCATACCTTCCCATTCAGCGAGCCGCTCCCACATATCGATCACGGCAATTTCCTGGGCGCTGCTACCCATCAGCGGCGGTTCGGGGTGCAGGGTTTCAAAATAGCGGCATATCGCCATGGCTTCGGCGATATAGCTGCCGTCATCAAGCTGCAAGAGGGGCACACGACGATGGGCATGCGTTTCGAGAAATTCTGGTTTCAAAAAGGCTTTTCCGGGGACACCGACATCTTCGGTTGGGACGTCAATTCCTTTTCCGGCAAGAAAAATTTTCACGCAGCGAGGGTTGGGGGCAATCCGCCAGCTAAACAGCTTCATGGAAATCTAGAGTCCCTCAACCGCGATGGCGTTTGAGGTCATGACGGCATGGCGCATGGCTTTTAACTCGGCATATTCCGGGCTGTCATACCAGCTTTCCAGCGCCGCCATATCGGGAAAGGCGATGATGGTCATGCGATCAGGGTCCCAGTCACCCTCGAGGATCTTGATATCGCCGGAGCGCACAATCTTGGTGCCACCATATTTTTCGATGGTCGCGTTCACCTTCGACGAATAAAGCGCCATCACTTCTGGATCACCTTCCGAGGTACGGTGGGTAATATAGTAAGCCGTCATAGATCAGATCCTGTCAGGTGCCATCAACGATAATGGCGTTGGACCGGGAACTGGCGAGCCGCATCTTCAGAAAATCAGCGTATTCCGGTGAATTATACCAGGCTTTGAGTGCTGCCCGGTCTTCGAATTCGAGGATGATAACGCGCCGCACCGGCCAATCGCCTTCGAGGACTTCCGGATCCCCGCCACGGACAGCGAACTTGCCACCATATTGTTCAATGGTTGCGGCAACGCCCGCTGAATAGGTTTTCATCGTTTCCGGATCGGTAACTTCCTGTTGATCCGCAATAAAATAAGCAACCATGTCTTTCTCCTAATTCTAAAAATTTATGTGTTTAGCCAAGCAGGTGATCACTGAGATGTCCGAGGACTTTGCCCCAGGCATCCTCGGATTGTTCTGGTCGGAAGTTCGCCTGATTGACGGTGTTCTGGAAAGCATGGCCAGCCCCGTCATAGCGATAGAACGTATGTTCAACACCGAGTTCTGTCAGCCGCGCATCAAATTTATCGACGTCTTCTGGCGACGGATTTTTATCGTCATTGCCATAGAAACCATAGACCGTGCATTTCAGATTATCGAAGCGATCAAAGACGCTAGGCCCCTCGCCCCATGGAGAAAAGGCACCACCACTGTAAAACGGAATGCAGAGCTTGAAAGTATCCAGCAATGCGGCGGCCCCGAGATAGGCGGTCCGTCCGCCCATGCAATGTCCCATGATAGCCATGCGAGAGGTGTCCGCATTATCCAGCGTAGCAATATGATCAACGGTCGCACTGATATCAGCGATCACATCATCGTCCATTCTGAAATTCACTGCTTCCTCGGCATCCATCCCTTTCTTGCGATGATAAAAATCCGGCGCGAGGGTAAGGAACCCTGCCGCCGCCAGCCGGTTTGCACTTTCCGTGGTAAAGCTGTCCATGCCGCCACGATGAAAGGTAAGAACAATTGCCGGATGCGGCCCAGCCCCCTCCGGCTCTCCGACATAGATCGGCATGTCACTGCCACCGACATTTACTGTGTCCCATCTGCTCATCATATTTCTCCCCGTCATAATGATTGTTGTGATTAATAGGTTACGTCGCCGCCATCGACGACCATTGTCTGCCCGGTCATGAAGGCACTCGCATCGGAGGCAAGAAAGATTGCCGCGCCGACAAGATCGTCCGGTACCTGCCTGCGTTTCAGCGCCCGTCCCCGGATAGAAGCTTCATTATAAGGGGCGAAGGTATTATCAGCAGCCGCAACCGCTTCACTCATCGTAAGGCCCGGCGCCAGGGAATTCACCCGTATATTCTCTTCGCCAAGCTCCCGCGCCATCGCCCGGGTCATCGCAATAATAGCGCCCTTGGACGTCACGTAATGAAGGGTAAAGGGGATGCCCTTAAGCGCCGTACTGGAGGAAATATTGACGATTGAACCGGCACCACGGTTTCGAAGGGCGGGCACGACGGCTTTGGAACAGTTAAAGCTGCCGCGAACATTGACCTCCATCACCTTGTCCCACTCCTCGGTATCGATATCGAGAAAAGTCCGCCGTGGGATATCAACAAACAAAGCAGCGTTATTGACCAGACAATCGACGCCACCAAAGGCATCAACCGCGGCTTGAACCATCGCGTCGCAGGCGGCCATATCGGTGACATCGCAGGCAAGACCGATCGCCTCACCGCCAGCGTCGTTAATCGCCTTTACGGTATCCGCTGTATCGAGAACATCGGAGACGCACACCTTCGCGCCTTCATTGGCAAACGCCATCGCATAAGCGGCACCAAGCCCCCGACCTGCGCCCGTTATAATGGCGACCTTATCCTTTAGCTGACCAGTCATGTGCTCTCCATTCTCAACAGTTTTTGCAGACTTGGATTGGCAGATTGCGCTTTAACCAACCCGGCCCATCTTTTTGATTGCCCAGCATTCCTTCGCAGACATCGCTGATATTTGTGAATCCCGCCGCGGCCAGTACACCAGCTGCTTTGGATGACCGGACACCGCGCGCGCATATTAAAGAGATGGGCGCTTTCTTATTACCGCCAACCGCTTGCGTCACTCTGGCGACAAATCCTGCGAGCCCTTCGCGGTCATGGATTGAGATTTCTTTCGCCCCCGCCGGGACCCCCGTTCGACGCCATTCCGTTACATGTCGAACATCAATAAGCATCCGCGTCCCGGTCTGCGCTTCCAGGCTCGCGGTCGGCGCGGCCATCACCTTCTCAGCGGCCCACGCCATTGATGCAGCACTAAGCAGGACAGCAACAGAAATGGAAATTATTCGGATCATGGGTCTAATCGGCGCAAGGAATTGATTTTCACAACCCTAACCGCGACACTTGCATCCGTAAATCGAAAGGACCTGTCATGCCATTTTTTCCATCATTGCCCGAAGATGCGGGTATCGGTCATCTGTTCAACATTAAACCCGGTCACAAGGAAGGGTTTGGCAAATTCTCTGATGCCGTCATGCGCGACGACTCGGTCTTTTCCATAGCCGAACGGGAATTGATTGCCGCCTTTACGTCCGCACTGAATAGCTGCGATTACTGTTATGGCGGCCATTCGGCCATCGCCCGGCAGCACGGCGTCGAAGAAGGTGTTTTTGAGTCTCTGATTGACGATATCGATATGGCCCCCGTGGACGATAAACTAAAACCGATATTGCGTTTTGTACGTAAACTGACGCTGGAACCTTATAAAATGGTTCAGGCCGATGCCAATGCGGTCTTCGCTGCCGGGTGGGATGAGGTAGCTCTCGCCGATGCAATCTGGATTAGCGCCCGCTTCAGCATGATGAACCGGCTCTCACTGGGCCATGGCCTCAACGCCGACCCCACCGCCTTTGAAGCCCGCGCCAAAGCCATGGATTACGGGAAAAGCTAAAGCCGCCTAGCCCGCCGTCGGGTCGAGAATAATTTTACCCGACAGGATATCCCCTTCCATCATACGATGTGCTGCTGGCGCTTCGCTGAGCGGGAAGATTTTTTCGATCTTCGCCTTGAGTTTGCCTTCTCCTGCCAGTGCAACAGTATCGCTTACATTTTTGTCGGTATTGCCGGTGCTGCCAAAAATGCGGATATTCTGGTGATACAGAAACGCGCAATCGAGCTCGACCTTGCCTCCGCCATGCGCGCCAGCCGTCACAAGCGTACCCAGCTTGCGGAGACATTTGAGGGCCTTGGGCCAGGTCTTGGGGTTCGAGACATTTTCAAACACCAGGTCAATCCCCTCACCCCCCATATAATCCCGAACAGTGTCGGTAAGATCCTGCTTGGCATAATTCACGCCAAAATCGGCACCATATTCACAGGCAACGACGACTCTTTCATCGGCCCCTGCTGCCGCAATCACTGTCGCGCCGGCTGCTTTGGCAATTTGAATACCGGTGAGACCAAGTCCGCCGGCGGCCCCCATTACCAGAACAGTCTGTCCCGGCTGTAAATTACCGGTATCGAATAATAGATGGTGCGCCATGGGACCGTGACGCAGAACCGCCGCGGCCTCGGCAAATTCCAGATTAGCGGGCAGCTTCACTGCAACTGAAGCAGGCACTTTGACCAGCTCGGCTGCACCGCCCCAGCGCCCGACACCGAGCATGGTGCTTTTGGTGCATTTCTTGAAGTCACCGGCGGCACAGTATTCGCAGTCTAGACACGGGGCGCGAGACAGCAACGCAACGCGATCCCCAGCAACAACATTCGATACACCGTCACCGACATCGCGAACGACACCTGCCGGGTCCACACCACCGATATGCGGCAACACGACGCCGCGCTGAGGTTGCTCCCCCGCCCGGACCGCACAATCGAGAACGCGATTGACTGTCACCGCGTGAACCTCGACGACAATTTCGCCGGGCCCCGCTATCGGATCGTCGACGTCCTCATATCCGAGGACATCAGCCGACCCAAATTCGCGATAGAGTGCCGCCTTCATTCTGCGGCGCGCACCGTGACGGACATTTCACCAATCAGATCACAAGCGCAATGCATGACATCGCCAGGGTGAACTTCACTGACTCCCGGGGGCGAACCCGTGAACAGATAATCACCTGGATGAATTGTATAAAACTCCGACGCGAACTCGATCAAACGTGGCACATCAAAGATCAAATCCTTGGTATGGGCATCCTGTTGCAAATTGCCATTGAGATGCACCGTAAAGGGCACATTACCCGGATCAGGAATTTCATCTGCCGTTACCATCCACGGACCGACCGGGGCATAGCCATCGCAGGATTTACGAAAGCTGCGATCCTCAACGCCGCGCACAGTCATATCGAGACCCAGCGTATAGCCCGCCACATACTCCATCGCATCTTCGCGCTTAATACGGCTTCCTGCTTTGCCAATGATGATGACGAACTCAACTTCGTGATCATTGCGCCGATCCGGGAAACGGATCGCGACGCCCTCACCGGGTCCAACAACGGCGGAGTTCGCTTTCAGAAAGATACCTTGATTCTGGATACCCGGCGGCCGGTGAGGGCCCTTGTCTTCCCCCGTGATATGCGGCTGGGCAGCCATCTCTGCGACATGCGCCTCATAATTGACGGGTGCTGCCATGGTTTTGCATTGCCGGGCTATCGGCGGCAGGAGATCAACATCTTCAACGGCAATGCCGGGAGCAGCTTCAGCAGCGGCTTCCATCCTGTCGCGATATTCAGGTAATGCCGCGATAACCGCATCGCCCTTCATGTCATAGCGCGCCTTGCTCCGGATTTCTGTCTGGATGTCGGTAATATCCCGGATGGTGCCATCAACCACGACGCCCAGCCTGTCTTCATTAAATCGGCAAAGTTTCATTCTCGTATTCCCTGTTTAGATGTCTAACTTTGCGAGAAAGCCCCGCATCGAATTCCTAATCCATTTAATCAGTCGTTTCAAAAAAAGGAAACGCCTGCCCCAAAAAAATGATCCGGTGATGAAACTCTTCAATCTCCCTTGGCAGATGCAATGTTGCGTACTAGCCTCTTAGAAACAGCGCGCTGCTATTAGCACGCGACATATTGAATGAGGATATTATGGCAGACCCGCAAGTTACTGGCTTACGAAGCATCGAATACAATGTTCCCGATCTGGCCAAGACCAGCCGTTTTTACGAGCTGTGCTGGGGCCTTGCAAAGGTTGCCGAAGATAATGGCAAACATTTTTTCCGCGCAACCGGTGCCGAGCATCACATCGTTGTTTTGCATGAAGGTGGAAAGGCGAGCGTCAACAGGATTAATTTTGCAGCCCCGGACAACGCCGCGGTCGATGGGCTTCATGCTAAATTATCGGGACTGGGCATCTCAACAGATGGCGATCCTGAAAACCTGACGGGACCCGGCGGTGGTTACGGCTTTAGCTTCACGGATCGGGATGGGTTGGGCTATGCGATCAGCGCCGACGTCGACACTCACAGTGATACCGACATGGCCAATGACCGGCCTTTTAAATTGAGCCACGTGGTTCTCAACTCGGACAAGGTGGAAGACCAGACTGAATTTTATCGCGATGTCCTTGGCTTCCGCGTTAGTGACCGGACAGAGCGGATGAACTTCATACGTTGCAGTCCTGACCATCACAGTATCGCATTCGCCCATAATGAAGGTCCTTCTCTGAACCACGCTGCGTTTGAAGTTCCCGACTTTGACGCCTTGATGACCGGTTCCGGCCGCATGAAACAAAAAGGCTTCCCGGTACAGTGGGGCGTTGGCCGCCACGGGCCAGGCAATAATGTCTTTGGTTATTTCTTTGAACCAAACGGCATGGTCGTTGAATATACCGCCGAGGTCGAACAGGTCGATGAAGCAACCTACAAAACCGGAACGCCCGAAGATTGGGCGCAGCGGGTGCAGGGCCCTGATCGTTGGGGGTTTGCAGACCCGCCGACACCACATTTGCGGCGCTGCATGGGGGGTGACCCACAGCCCGTCGATGTCGATATCTTTTAAGCTGAGGTGAACCGGAGCCGATGAGCTACTGTAAGGATTGTCCTGTTCACCCCTTGCATGGCTTTTTAGCTTGGCGTAGCCTCTTTTCTACGGGAGTACGAAATAAAATCAGATAACGTGCTCCTAGCCCTGCGATGTCAATAACTGGTGCGCAGGAACGCAACACTAAAGGGTTCCAAGGGAGGATTCACAATATGAAATTATTAAAGCATTCAGCGTTTGGTATTATGGCCGCTGCCGTTGCAGTGACAGGTATCAGCGCAACCGCCGACGCCCAGTTTTTTAAAGGCAAACGCGTAAATATTATTATCAACTATGGTGCCGGTGGTAACACCGATATTCAGGGCCGTATGGTCATGCGCCATATGAAGAAATACATTAAGGGCAATCCTCGCCTCGTCTTCCGCCATGTATCAGGTGCCGGTGGTGTTGTTGGCGCCAACTTCCTTGCTGAAGCCGGCAAGAAGAACGGCACGATGATGGGTGTGTTCACGATTCCGATTATGGCGCAGGTTATGAAAACCCCTGAACTTCGCGCCGACCTTTCCGCTTTCCATTATGTTGGCGCTGTTGGTCAGCAAACCATCGGGCATATCCGGAAAGACGCGATTCCCGGCAAGACGATCGAAACCTATAAAGATCTGATCAACAATGAATCGCATCCTATTCGTACCGGTGGCCATGGCCCGACGAGTAGTAAGGATCTTCGGACTCGCCTTCTGTTCCAGGCGATGAAAATTCCGTTGAAGCACGTCACCGGTTACAAATCTGGCGGTAAAATACGTGCTGCTATTCTGAAAAACGAGCTGGATATGACGGCTGACTCACTTGCTGGTTATTATGGCCGGGTTGTTGCTCAGCTCATCAAACCGGGGATTTCTGTGCCGATCTGGCATATCGGAACGCCTGGTCCGAACAACACCATCCTGCATTCACCAACCGTGCCAAAAGGTATCCCGAGCTTCCAGGAAGTTTATGAGGAGAAATTCGGTAAGGGCGCCCGTCCTGACCGTTTGGTCTGGAACGCAATCAGAGCAATCGGTGCGTCACGTGAAATGCTGCGCATTCTGGTTTTCCGCAAGGGAACGGATCCAAAGGCCGTTGCAGAAATGCGGGCCGCCTGGGACAAGACCATGGTTGATAAGGCATTCCTGGCCGATTACCGGAAGGTCAATGGCAGCGACTTCACCGGCAAGGGCGGTGTTGAAGCCCAGAAATACGTCAAATCCATCGTCGATGTGCCGAAGGATCTCCAGAAGTTCCTTCTTGATTATGCCAGCGCCGCAAGAGGCTAGGTCTTAATCGACTGACGTAAGACTATGAAGGGGACGTCCCACCGGGCGTCCCTATTTCATCCATATAAAAGGTAGACCGCCATGACGTTTATGGAAGCGGTTTTAGACGGGTTACGGCTCGTCCTCGTTTGGCCCGCCCCCGGCTATATGTTGCTCGGCGTTGCCATTGGCATGTTCTTCGGTGCTGTCCCCGGCCTCGGTGGCCTGGTCGGTATGGCGATCATCCTGCCTTTCACTTTTGGCATGGAACCCAACGTAGCCTTTGCCTTTATCCTCGGCATGTACGCCGTTACCACGACAGCCGATACCTTATCTTCCGTCCTGCTTGGGATACCCGGCACAGCGGCATCGCAGGCGACTATTCTGGATGGATACCCGATGGCGCAACGCGGAGAAGCCTCCCGCGCGCTCGGTGCTGCCTATACCGTCTCGATGATCGGTGGCGTGTTGGGCGCGGTATTCCTTGCCTTATCGATCCCGATTATTCGACCGATCATTTTATCCTTTTCCGAGCCTGAGCTATTTGCCCTTGCTGTTCTGGGCCTCACGATGGTCGCTTCACTCAGTGGCAAATCCATATTTAAGGGGACCGCTGCGGCCTGTTTTGGGTTAATGCTGGCAACAATTGGCTTCGCCGAATTTGGTGGCGTCAGACGGTACTGGTTTGACCAGAATTTCCTTCTCGAAGGCCTCCCGATTGTTCCCTACGTGCTGGGTCTGTTTGCCATCCCGGAAGTTCTCGAACTCGCCGTTCGCAACACCTCCATTTCACGCGTTCAACGAGAAGAAGTTGAAACCGGTGGCATAATCAACGGCATGAAGGACGCGGCCAAAAACTGGTGGCTTGGCATTCGCTGTACCGTCATTGGTGTTTATGTCGGGATGTTGCCAGGGCTTGGTGGCTCCATCGTTGACTGGGTCGCTTACGGCCATGCGGCACAAAGCGAAAAGAACAATGAAAACTTCGGTAAGGGCGATGTCCGCGGTGTCATTGCACCGGAAGCCGCCAACAATGCGATGAAGGGTGGCGCGCTCCTGCCAACGATTGCCTTTGCCATTCCGGGCAGTGCTTCAATGGCCATCCTGCTCAGCGCCTTCTTTATTCAGGGTCTAGAACCCGGCCCGCAAATGCTCACCGACAAACTCAACATAACCTTCACGCTGGTCTGGACACTGGTAATAGCCAATGTTGCCGGTGCGGTGATCCTCCTGCTGTGGGGCAGCCAGGCTTCGAAGATCACCTATCTGCAAGGTCACATCATTGTCCCAGCCATCATGCTTGTCGTCTTTATGGGGGCCTGGGTAGGCAATGGCACACTCGGCAACTGGATTGTCCTGCTGACGTTTGGCGTGATTGGCTATTTCATGAAGTTGGGCGGCTGGCCCCGACCGCCAATTGTGCTCGGTTTTGTGCTGGGCAAGATCATGGAAGAGGCGATGAACCTCTCCATGCAGACCCATGGCTGGGGATCGTTTAGCAGGCCAATTGTTTTGGTTGTGATTGCCCTGATCATTTTGACGATTATCAGCGCAATCCGGAAACAAAAGAAGAAGAAGGCCTTGCTGGCTGAAAGGCGTTCCGCAAAAGACAGTTCTGACGAGCCGGTGTCCGTTATACCAACGGTTGTCGAAGAAGGTGGCAAGGATTGTCCGCCCGCGTCCTGGCCTATTTCAATATTGTTGGTCGCCCTGTTTGCCTATTGCTTTATTGAAGCAATGGAATGGTCCTTCTCGCCTCGGGTGTTCCCGCAAACCGTGTCCACGATTGGTTTCGTGCTGGCATTGGGGGCTCTTTTCTTCGATCTGAAGGGCCGCGCGGCTTTAAAGGCCGGCACTGCCGCCTACGACGTCGTTGGGGTGGATGGTCCTTACGTATTGAAGAGCCTGTATTTCCTGTCCTGGCTAATCGGGATATTCCTGCTCACATTGGTCATCGGACAGTTCCCGACACTAATCCTGTTCGTCATCCTCTATCTAAAAATCTGGGGAGGTTTTGGCTGGAAAGTCATTCTGATTTACTTGATTTGTGCAGTAGCCTTCCTGTTGATCATGTTCAACGAGATTGTGCCGGTGCTGTGGTATGAGCCACCTCACCTGCCATCATTCTTCGTTTAACAAACGTGACTGTTTAAAGAGCGGGTTTCCCGCCCCCTGTATCTGAGCGCGCCAGATACAGGGCAGCACCGAAGATAACAGCACCACCGAGCCAGACCCAAAGGTCGGGAATTTCCTGAAATACGGCGAAGCCAAGTGCTGCCCCAAATGGCAAGCGCATAAAAATAAACGGAAAGACTGCCGTCGCGTCCGTAGCGGCAAATGCCCGCCCGAGGAAGCGCTGATTAAGCGTTGCCAGGGCAGCAACCACAGCCAGCATAAAGAGCTCCCATAGATTGGGCCAATGCCAATCAAAAAACGCGCCAATCAATATGAGTGGTGTCATATATATTGCGTGGAAAAACACCACCTTGTCAGGAGGATCGGAGCGCGTCGCATACTTCATAAGGGCGCCGCTACCGGATGCCGACAAGGCCGAACATAACACCAGGATCGCGCCAAAACTGATTGTCTCAAATCCCGGCCGAATAATGATCAGCGCGCCGGTAAACCCTGCTGCGAGCGCCAACACGCGATTGGCCCGAAACCGTTCACCGAGAAACAACATCGCCAGCAACATGCCGAACAACGGCGTCGTGAAGGTCAAAGCCTGGGCGTCGGCAATCTCCATCAAGGCGACACCTGGAAAGAAGAACATGACGAAGCCAGCCCCTGTCACGCCGCGGGCCAGAAATGCTTTATGATTTGTGGTTTTCCAAATGCTCGGCCCGGTGCGAATGGCGTAAGGCACCATCAACAAAAACGCAAAGAACGCTCGAAAGAAGCCGATCTCGAGAGGTGGAATATCCGTTGCCAGCAACCGGACCGCCAAGGCCATCGTCGCAAAAGACCCACAAGCGAGGCACATCCAGATGGCGCCCCGCGCCGTAGCCGGTAAAACGGCAAAAGAAGAGGCGATACGTTTCACCGGAAAATCCAGCCGGCAGCGTATCGCCTCGTAACTTTTATAGAGATGTGAATAGCATACTACCCATTCATCTCGGCGCTGTAGCCACCATCGACGAACAGGTTTTCACCATAGATGAAGGAGGCTTCGTCACTGGCCATAAAGTTGACCGCTGCCGCGAGCTCTTCCGGAAGACCGGGGCGATGCAGCATGTTGGTTACATAACGATCAGGATCGAATTCTTCCTTGCCAACCGGAGAACCGATGCGGTTCGGGACGACTGAATTCACCCGAATGCCATATTCGGCATATTGTGCGGCAATGGCACGCATGAGATTGGCAACACCACCCTTGGCGGCGCAATAGGCAACAGCGCTGTTGCGGCCCTTAAAGCCCGATGTTGAACCAATATTCACCATGGCACCGCCATCGCCCTGTTCAATCATCTGCTCGCCAACATATTTGCAGGTCAGAAACTGACTGGTGAGTGTTACATCAATTGTTTTCTGAAAATCCGCCAGCGTGCATTCGCGGATCGTCAGATTGTCGGAAATAGCAACGTTATTGACCAGGATATCAATCCGGCCAAATGCCTTAACGGTTTCCACAATCATGTTTTTAACAGAGTCTTCGTCGGCGACGTTCGCCTTGATAAAGGTTGCACAACCGGCCTTTTCGGCATTCAGCGCATCGGCAACTGACTGACCGCTATCATCAAGATCGACAACGGCGACTTTCGCGCCTTCTTTGACAAATAATTTGGCGGTTTCCTCGCCGATATTCCGGCCAGCGCCGGTTACGATAACGACTTTATCCTGATGTCTCATTGCACTCCCTCTCGTTCATTGTTGCAGCAATCATTGATGCGGCGGATTGAATAGATCGGCTCACCCAGAGTCAATGGAACGGCGAAAAATACGCCGAACCGCTGCGACGTTTTAGAAAGCCCCTGCCACTGGCGCGACCGCAATCAGTGGTGTAAAACCATTTGTGAACGAACAATTTTAAAAAGGCTTTGCATGCCGGGTAACCGGTCATGACAGGGCCCGTTTTCGACAGATGGAGAAGAAAATGGACGATTCACGCAGCTCATCATTAACGAATGATCAGGCCAGCTATCGCGGCCTGCGCGACTGGATTGAGAAGGTCGACGAATTCGGTGAATTGCTGCGGATCGATAACGCCAGCTGGGATGCCGAAATGGGCAGCATCACGCAGATGATGACTGAGAAAAGCCGCGGCAATGCACCCGCTCTCTTGTTCGATAACGTCCCCGGCTATGACGAAGGCTATCGGACGCTCTACGGCTCCCTGTCTTCCGTCCGCCGTGTGGCGCTGACGCTCGGCCTGCCGCTTGAATATGAACGCAAGGTCGACATCGTCCAGCAATATTACGACCGCATGCAGGACATGCAGATGATCCCGCCCAAGATGGTCGAAACCGGCCCGGTGATGGAAAACATTATGGAAGGCGATGACATTGATGTCCTCAAGTTCCCCGTGCCCCGTCATCATGAGCAGGACAAGGCCCGCTATATCGGCACCGCCAACTGCGTTATTACCAAAGACCCGGATAATGGCTCTTTCAATGTCGGCACCTATCGTAATCAGGTCTATGATGCAAAAACGATTGGTTGCCAGATCACCGAAGGCAAGCACGGTCGGATTCATCGCGACAAATATTTTGAGCGCGGCGAAGACTGCAAATTTGTCATTCTGGTGGGCGAAGATCCACTGCTTTACATGTTGTCAGCGAGCCCGCTTCCTGAAGGCGTCTGCGAGCTTGATTTTGCTGGTGGCCTGCGCGGTGAAGCCATCGAATGTATCACCGGCCCTTATACCGGCTTCCCAATTCCCGCCGATGCCGAAATTGCCATCGAAGGTGTAGCCCGGCCGGGCAAGGTTAAACAGGAAGGCCCGTTCGGCGAATGGATGGGGTATTACTCGGATGACTCTGTGCCGCGTGCCTATGTCGAAATCAAGACGATCCTGCATCGCAACAAACCGATCATCTGCTGCGCGCCTCAGCACAAACCGGTCGACGAAACCGGCCTGCTGAAAGGCATTGCGGGCGCCGCCGAAATCTGGCGTGCACTGGAAGCCTGCGGCCTGCCGGATATTAAAGGCGTCTGGAACCATGAGGGTGGTCCGGCGACGCGCTTCACTGCTATCCAGATCAAACAACGCTATCCCGGTCATGCCCGCAACGTGCTGCATGTTGCCTCGAACTGTCAGGGCGGTGCCTATGCCGGTAAGTGGACTGTCGTGGTCGATGATGACATTGATGCCGGCGATCTTGATCAGGTGCTATGGGCAATGAGTACAAGGTTTGATCCAAGGGTCGATATCGACCTAATTCAAAAAGCCTGGGCCTCGGGGCGCGACCCGCTTGTCCAGCCCGGTAATTTCAACAGCCGAATTCTGATTGATGCCTGCATCCCCTATGACCAGTATCTCAAGGGCACCTTCCCCGAGGTCGTGGATATCAGCGACGAGCTGCGGCAAAAAATCAAAGACAAATTCAGCCACCTGCCCTTTCCCCAGGATTAAGGCCGGCAACTTAAACATATGCGCGGCGGGATCGGTCCCGCCGTCGCCGTATCAATGAGATCGAGAGCAAGAGGACATGGACGTGCACGACCTAGGTTTTGAACATATCAGCATGACGCCGGAGCAAGAGCAGGATCTGGCAGAAACAATCTGGAAACAGGATAATGTCGAGCTAACAACCGTCGGTGTTGATGTTGGTTCTTCGACATCGCATCTGATGTTTTCCAAAGTGCATTTGCAGCGTCTCGCCGAAGGGCTGTCGAGCCGCTTCGTCGTGGTAAATCGTCAGGTTCTGTGGCGGTCACCCATCCTGCTCACGCCCTATCGTTCTGACTACACAATCGATGCCGACGAGCTCAAAGAATTTTTTGGTAATGCCTTTAAGGAAGCCGAGCTGACACCGGAAGACATCGATACTGGCGCCGTCATCCTGACCGGTGAAGCCCTAAAACGAAATAATGCCCGTGCGATTGCTGATCTGTTTGCCGAAGAATCCGGCAAGTTTGTTTGCGCTTCTGCCGGTCATAACCTTGAAGCCCTCATGGCCGCTAACGGATCGGGGGCGGTTGCCCTGTCGCGACAGGATCATCAGACGATCCTCAACATCGATATTGGCGGCGGCACGGTGAAGCTGGGCCTCTGCCACGGCGGCAAATTGCTGTCGACCTCCGCCTTCGCAGTCGGGGGTCGCCTGATTGCCTTTGACGATGAGGGTAAAATGATTCGGATTGAAGGCCCGGCAGAACAGGTTGCCGAAGATGTTGGCGTCAAGCTGGTCCTCGGCGAGGTTCTATCAAAAGAAGATCGCAAGAAGATCGTCAGCCGCATGGTGGACGTCATTGTCTCCTATGCTACCCGCCAACCAAACGATGATCTTTGCAAAGCGCTCCTGCTGACAGAGAACCTGCCACAAACCCCGGCAATTGACGGGATCACCTTCTCTGGTGGTGTTTCCGAATATGTCTATCGTCGTGAGGAAGAAGATCGCGGCGACCTTGGGCGCTCTATCGCGCATGATCTGCGCCACGCCCTCGCCGACAAACGCATTCCTGAAAAGGTCTATGATCCAGGCCACGGTATTCGGGCCACTGTGGTTGGCGCCTCTCAATTCACCGTCCAGGTTAGCGGCAATACGATCTTCCTGTCAGAAAAAGAAAAGTTACCTGTCCGGAATGTCCCGGTGGCGAGCCTGAGCATTGATCTGAGCGAGGACTTTACCGCCGAGGAAGTCACCGCCAGCATTCAGGATGCCATGAAACGTCTCGATATGATCGAAGGCGAAGACCGCGTTGCCCTTGCCTTCCGCTGGGGTGGCGATCCGCTGCATGCGCGTCTGTTTGCACTGGCTCAGGGCATTTGCAATGGCATACCCAGGACCGTCGCTGACCCTGACCTCCCGGTTGTGATCATGATGGATGGTGACGCTGGAAGGACACTTGGCAACATTCTCGTCAAAGAGCTGGATGTCACCGGTGAAGTCATTTCGGTCGACAATGTGCAGCTCCGCGATTTCGATTTTGTTGATATTGGCGAATTCATGCCGGATACGCAGGTCGTGCCACTGATCATCAAATCGCTCCTGTTTACCTCACCAGGGCAGGAGTAAGACATTTCGATGACTTTTCTCTCTGTCCTCGCTGTTGGTTTTTTTCTAGGGCTACGCCACGCGCTTGACGCCGACCATGTTGCCGCCGTTGCTGCGCTCGCGACGCGTTCCCGATCAATGAAAGAGACCGTCAAGACCGGTATTGCCTGGGGTATCGGACATACGGTGACACTCTTCGCCGTTTGCGCGGTCATCATCCTGTCAGGTGTCGCTTTCCCGGAACGGGTCGCGGGTGTCCTGGAGTTTCTCGTCGGACTCATGCTGGTCGGGCTTGGGGTTGATGTCATTCTGAGAATTATTCGGGAACGTATTCACGTCCATGCCCATGAGCATCGCAATAACGGCACGCATATTCATTTCCATAGCCATGAGAACGAAACCGATCACAGTGCAGCGGCTCACGAACATGAGCATCGCTCTACCCTGCCGTCACGCGCGCTGACGATTGGTCTGATGCATGGGCTCGCAGGATCAGCGGCTTTGCTGCTGCTCGCCGTCAGCCAGCAGGTCTCTACAGCGGAAGCCTTGGGGTATGTTCTAGTGTTTGGTGTTGGCTCGATAATCGGCATGGGTATTTTATCTGCGGCCATTGCCTGGCCCCTTATGGCAAGCGCGCGCAAAGGGAATAGCAGCTTCAAGCGGTTTAACCTGGCGATTGGCGGTGGCACCGCTGCCATTGGCGCGGTCGTCATGGTCCATTCTTTCCCCAGTGTCGCAGCGCTTTTGACCGCCCTTTAGGAGACAAACGATGCCGGAGTTTCGCATTCTCAATCTTGCTGATGCCCCTGTAACACCGATGAAGGGGGATCGTGGGACCCAGCTCCGGCTGATCAATTCAGATATCGGGGCAGAAAAAGTCGATGTGCATCTGAACCGCCTCGACCCGAAGGAACCCGGTGGCCGCTACCACCACCATACGAATGCCGATAACGTCTATATCGTTAAAAAAGGTCAGGCCCAGCTTGTGGTCGAGGGCACGACATACACAATCAAGGAAGATGACGTCATCTATATTCCTGCCGGTCAGAAACATTCTTTGACCAACGTCAGTGACGAACCATTTGAAATCTTTGAAGTCTATACGCCGGCTGGCGATCAGTTCGACTTCGTGGTTGACGATTAGTCACCATCCGGCGGCTGAACACCGTCAGGCCAGTCGTCAACTTCGTGAAAATCCTTACCCGCCGGGGCGTAAACCTCAACAATTTTGCAGGCGATATCTGACCGCGCATTGGTTGCCGTATGGACAATACCGGGCGGGATAAACCCGACCTCACCAACATCCAGCACGTGGCGCTGCCCGCCCTCGATACAAACCTCGAGCTGACCTTCCATCACAATGTAAACATTCTCTGCCTTGGCGTGGTAGTGAACTTCACCGCGGCTCGCGCCCGGCTTGATGACATTCACATGCACATCGACATTACTCGATCCAACATCGGGATCAACGCATCGGAAAACCGTGCCACGATCCATCGGCAAAAATCGCGTCGGGGCATCCTCTATTTTGACTTTATGGAATTTTGCCTGCTGAGCCATCTCGTTCCCCCTGCATCATTTGCCCTGATCATAGTGCAGCCACCCACTATCTGACAGGCCCCATAACGTTGACAGAAGCAGTGTCATCGCTCAATTTGACAGCAATAAAGAACACAAGAGTTCAGGGAGTATTCTGATGGGATTTGAAGTCGTTGAGGTCCCCGATCTGCCACCACCCGGCCAGTTCACCCATGTAGTTAAAAAAGGCAAGATGGTCTTTATATCTGGCCAAACGGCAAACCCGGTAGCCGCAGCTGGAAATCTGGAACCCGGACCACAGGCCGAGCGGGTTTTTGGCTACCTTAAAAGTGCCGTCGAAGCCGCTGGCGGCGATATGTCGGATATCGTCAAGATCAATATCTTTCTGACGGACCTATCCCAGTTTCCGGCCATTCTTGAGTGGCGTCCCAAATTCTTTAAAGAGCCCTATCCAGCGGCAACATGCGTGGTGGTCGACTCAATGGTACAGCGCGAGCTGATCATGGAAATCGAAGCCATCGCTATTCTTGACTGATGGGTATCATAGCAGCAATCGTCACCCCGGACTTGAACCGGGGTCCAGAGAACAACCGCAAAGATGAATCCCGCATCAAGTGTGGGATGACAAGCAGAGCTAAACGGAGGTTTTTGAAATATGTCTGACAATGAAGGCGTCCTCTTCATTCCCTATGCCGACACACTCGATTTGCTGAACGCCAAAGAAGCGCTGCAGATCGCTGAAGATGTCTATCGGATGCAGGGCGAAGGCTCAGTCATGGCGTCAACACCGCCGAGTTTTAAGCTCGATGTTGGCGAGCCTTTCTACAATCACTGGCACGTCAAATGCGCGCTTTTGAAGGAAACCGAAATTACCGGCGTCCGGCTTTATAACTATTTCGATGACGGTAATCGTAACACCGTTGGCCAGCTCGAATGCGGCCGCTATATCATCCTCGCGGACCCCAATACCGGCACCAACAGAGCCATTGTTGAAGAACATTGGACCTATGCCATCCGCAGTGCGGCGGCGACCATCCTGCCGCTCAAATGGCTCGGCCCCAAAGACCCGAAGGTGGTTGGCATTGTCGGCGTTGGAACGATGGCAACCAATGCGCTGCGCTGTCTTGCCGAGCTCTATGACGGTATCGAGGAAATCCGCTGCACGTCGCGCAGCCCGCAAACCCGCGAAGCCTTTGCTGAAAAATGGTCTGAGAAGCTCGGTATCAATGTCGTTCCAAAAGACTCCATAGAAGACGTCGTCCGTGATGCAGATATCGGCATCGGCGGCACAACGAGTGACGAGATCATGTGCCGCGAGCCCTGGCTCAAGCCCGGCGCGACTTATGTATCCTTTACGCGTCGCGAGTTCGACCCTGATGGCTGGCCGCTAATGGATAAGGTGGTCGTTGATAGCTGGGAAATGAACATGCTGATGAAGCATTTCCGCGCTACTGCCGAGGCTGGCACCTTCACCCGTGACATGTTGCATGGTGAGATTCACGAGCTGGTGCGCGGCAAGGTCGCGGGCCGTGAGAGCGACACTGAGCGCAACTTGATCCATACAACCGGGCTGGTAGCGCACGACATCGCAATGTGTCATTACGTTTATGAAAAAGCTGTGGAGAAAGGCGTCGGAATCCGCCTGCCCTTTACCGGCACCGGCAGCCCCGGACCGATTGATTAAAGAACGGAGAGAAACCCAAAATGTCGAAGAATATTCCCCTGACCCTGGCCTGTGGCGATTACGCCATCACCCGTCCACTGATCGACGGCATCGTCAAACCCGACGGCATAGACCTGACCGTTCTGACCGATATGGATTCTACAACGCGGCATTGGCGTTTCTATAACAATGAAGATTTCGATATGGCCGAGGCCTCCTGCTCGACCTATCTCGTTGCCAAGGATCAAGGCAAGCCATTCGACGCCATTCCTGTCTTCCTCCATCGCCGGTTTCGTCATGGCTTTGTGTTCATCAACACCAATGCCGGAATCAAGGAACCCAAAGACCTGATTGGTAAGAAGATCGGCATCAAGCATTGGCAGGTCACCGCGATCCTGTGGATGAAGGGTATTCTTGAGCATGAATATGGCGTCCCCCACCGGTCCATCGACTGGTATCAGGAACTCGATCAGGATATTCCGGTCGAATTACCAGACGATATCAAACTGCAAACCTTGCCCGACGACAAATCGGTCGAGACGATGGTCGCCGAGGGCGAACTGGATGCCTGTATTCATTCTTCGATCATTAAACCATTCCTCGCCGGCGACCCACGGGTCGCGCGTTTATTCCCCGATTTCAAGCAGGAAGAGGTCAACTTTTTTAACAAGACCGGCATGTTTCCAATCATGCATATCACCGGAATCAAAAAGGAAGTCGTCGAGCAATATCCCTGGGTGCCGATCAACATGTATCACGCCCTCAACAAGGCAAAGGCCATCGCCATGAAACAGATGGTGAACCCGCGTATTGTACCGCTCGCCTGGTATCGCGAAGCCTGGGAAGAGCAGGAGCAGCTTCTCGGCAAGGACCCCTGGGAATACGGCCTCGGTGAACAAAACCGGAAAACGCTTGAGAATATGATCAACTATTCGCATGAACAGGCATTGATGAAAAACAAGATGTCCGTCGATGATCTGTTCCTGAGCGTCGATCAGGGCCGCAAACGCGGCGAAGAACAGCGGATATAACACCGGCAATTCCTCAAACAAAGCGT